>Ga0137397_10000534_pt1 | contig 26253 bp, 27 predicted proteins | sample czorhiz116metaG_FD_106658 | JGI IMG/M metagenome (GOLD analysis project Ga0137397, IMG submission 106658) | Vadose zone soil microbial communities from Angelo Coast Range Reserve, California, USA - czorhiz1.16 metaG | ecosystem: Environmental > Terrestrial > Soil > Vadose zone | place: USA... | reverse complement strand
TTTTTAGCTTACAGTTGTCGCTCTTTAGCTACGGTGATGGAGAGTGACGTATGAATGAAGACTTGAATTGGGAGATCAGGTACGAAGCCGCTGGACGCGACTCTCTGCAGAAAGCACCGGCAACAGCATGCTTCTACTGGAAAAAAGATGGACGACTTGTGCGGTCTGCTGAATTCACGCAGTCAGAGCTTGAAGTCGAGTGCGAGCGGCTGTGTGAGGCCGGAAGAGATGTCACGCAGTTTGCGCGCGCGCTACGGTATCTCGCTCTTCCCGCCGAGCAAGCGGAGGACGACGTAGCGTTCGACGGCGTTGATCAGCGGCGGAGGGCGTGACAGTCGCCTCGAATGTCTGCCTCGGATCGAACCAGCCCCTATAGACAGGCGTCGCGCTGAATAATATTATCGTCGGTGTGGGCTTTGGGTGGGTCCGACACGCCTACCCTCCGGCCCCAGGGGAGAATTGAGAACGACGGCTCGCGTCGGGTTGCCCCTCGGGTATGAAATACCAGATTACGATGGAACACGGTTTCCTGAGAGCAGATTTGCTCGAACGGGAAACCGCCGAAGAGACGCGAGCGTTCCTCCAGGCCGTGGCATTGGCGAGCATCAACCATCATTGCTCGCGCGTCCTCGTGCACGTGCGCCTGTCCAATCCCCTGTTCACGGTCGAAAGACACGGGGTTCTCGGCAGCTTCAAGAAAATCGCATCGGATCCGGCGCACAGAATCGCCCTCCTCGGCGATACCCTGGAGCTCGGCATGTCTCACGATTACGTCTCGTTGCTCGGCCGTCAGCAGGGAATAAACCTTCGCAGCTTTCAGACGGAGGGGGAAGCCGTCGTGTGGCTGAAAAAGCCCCTCGAAGATACCGACTCCGTCGAAGGCGGCGGCGAGCGCTCCCCAAATCGCCCCGAAAGCCATAAGACCGAGTAGTTGTTCTGGCGAGTGCGCTCGAGAACCACCGGTCCCTGCGATTCTCACCCCAGGAATTGGGTAGCCTACTCGGTGCTTTTCCAGACATAAGAGATAGACTTCGCGTTCGCGCTACGACCAAGAGCGGTCAATCCATACATCTCGATAATGGTGCGTAGAACGCTATAGTGATCAATCCGCTCGTTATAGCGCCCGGGGATTATCATCGGACCCACAATAAGTGTAGGTATGTGATTGTTACTTGAGTCGTCATCCTCGTCCCAGGTCACAACTAAGAGACTATTGTTGGTCTTAGCCCATTGTACGTACGAATCCAGATTTTGCTTTAGCCATCTATCACCTCGTATGATCGCATCCAGTGCTTCACCGTCATGCATGTCGTTCAATTGATTCGGTATCACTATCGAAACTGTTGGAAGTTTCGAATAGTCCGAGGGAAACATGCTAAACGGCATGTTCATTTCTGGTCGAAGGTTTACCCCTTGCCAATTGACTGCCGGATTGTGTTTCCGCTGGTAATGCTCATACGCACAACCTGTGTAGCCAACTGAAGGCATCGATTCGGAGTAAATACCGAAGATTAGACCCTTCTTTCCTAACTCACTTGCGAGGTTGTCGCCAGGTAGAGTACGCAGACACCGATCGTCAGGAACTCCATGGGTAGACCCAGAGAACAGGGCTAGGTAGTTCGGTTGACTGGGGTGTGCAACGGCAAACGATTGGGTAAACAATGCGCCTTCGTTAGCGAGGCGGTTGATATATGGCGCAACCATATTCCCAATAATCTGCTTATATGCTTTATTTTCTTCGATAACGATTACGACATGCTCTGGGCGAGGAATCTTGGAGACAACCTGAGCTTGTTGCGCAAAGGCATTGTTCTGAGCAGGCGATATCCCCACCAGGAGAATGGCACACTCAATAACAAGGAGCGGGGCTTGTCGAAACAACATTGAACTGTTTGTTCGCATATTTCCAAAAGGAGCTCGCCTGACTATCTGACGAGCTCCTCCAATAGCCTTCTTACTGTCACCCCAGCGGCCCCAAGAACGGCTCACCCAAAAACGTATCGCTCTTCCCCTCCGCCGCTTCGGGCCATTTGACGTTGTCGATTTTCGGCCGCTGTGACGCGGGCCGCGGTTTGCCGTCCCAGCCGACTTGTTCCATGTAGTAGTACAGCTGGAACGCGAAGCCGTCGGGGTCGATGGCGAAGGCGCAGTAGTCGATGCCTGGGAAGAGCTCGGGCGGCAGGTATTTGATGGTGACGCCGTTCGCTTTGAGGAAGGCGATGGCGTCTTTGAGTTGTTTGTAGCTGCCGAGCTGCAATCCGAAGGACATGAGGGTGCTGTCGGGCTTCAAGCCCAGCTCTTCGCGCAGCGTGAGCGGATACAGCGCCATTGCGTGGTGCTCGGTGCCGGCGCGCAGGAAGACGCAGCGGTGGCCTTTGTATTTCACTTCTTCCGTGATCGCAAAGCCCAGGTCGTCGCGGTAGAAGGCGACCATTTTCTCCATGTCCTCGGCGAACAGCCGCACCGGCCCGATGCGCGCGATCTTGAACGGACGCGCGAGCAGCACGCCGCCGACGTCGTAGTTCTCCTCGCTCGCGTCGGTCGCGCGCGTCCCCTTCTCGATCGCAATACCGTCCGCGCTCGCCTTCATCACCTCCGCGTACTCGGACTGGTGCGGCAGGGTCGGCGGCTTGTTGTAGCGCACGCCGTACATGTCGCGCGGCTTCGAGTACCCGTCCCAGCCGATCTGCTCGATGCCGTAGTACAACTCGTTGGTGTGGCCGTCGGGATCGGGCGGATAGAAATGCCAGTTCGATCCCGGGAGGTCGCGGCCCGCGCGGCGGATCGGACGGCCGCGCTTCGTGAACCAGTCGAAGGCATCCGACACTTCCTGCAGCGAGCCCACCTGCCAAGTGATCTGGTTCACCGTGCCGCTTTGCGTGCGCGCGTGCGGATTCACGACTTCGAGCACGCGGCGCGGGAAGAAAACGAAGGAATGGTGGTCGGTGCCGTGGCGCGAGAAATAGCCGATCGTCGGGCCGACCTTGTCGCGCTGCTCGGGCGGCACACGCTCGCCGAAGTCGATCGGGTCGGAGACGCGGAAACCGAGCAGGCGGCAGTAGAAATCCTTGCTCTTCTCCGGATCGAGGACGTTGACGCCGAAATGCCCGAGGCGCCGGATGCGGAACGGCCGCGGCAGCTTCACCCCGCCGACGACGAATTCTTCCGTCTTCTCCGCAACGCGCTCGGGCTTGTTCATGCGGGATTCCTCCGTAGCGTTTCGGCGACAATTGTACGCCGGCTCGTAAATGGGCAAGCGTGTGGTTGACACGCTCTCCAGGGCGGGTATAGCGTCATCCGATCCGCTTCGAAAACCAATCTTCTTCCGGGGGGCACCATGGTTTTCATCCCACGCCGCGTAGTTCTGGCTCTCCTTGCCGCGTCCGTCGTCGCGATGCCCGCACGGGCAGACGACAGGGATTGCAACAAGCAAGGCGCCTCGCTCAGGCTCGTCAACGGCAGGATCCACACGATGGATGCGAAGGACCAGATCGTGTCCTCGGTGCTGATCAGGAACGGCAGGTTCGCGGCCGTCGGCGGTGGCGGCAACGACGACGGGGATTGCACCCGTACGATCAACCTGCACGGCCGCACCGCGGTGCCCGGGATCATCGACAGCCACAACCACATCCTGCTGCTCGGCCTCCGTCCCGGGCGCGACGCGCGCTTGGAGAACGCCAATTCCATCGGTGAGGCGCTCGCGACGCTAGCTGCGCGCGCCGCGGAGATCCAGCCGGGGGAGTGGGTGACCTCGGTCGGCGGCTTCAGCCGCAACCAGTTCTTCCGCGCCCCGCAGCCGGTCCGCTTCCCGACGCTCGCCGAGCTGACGGCGGCGGTGCCGGATCACCCGGTATTTATCATGGAAGGTTTCAGCGGCCCTGGAGCGACCAACGCGCTCGGCAGGGCGTTCCTGACCGCGAACGGCGTCCCGGTCGGGGCCGACGGCTTCGTCGACGGCGGCGCGTTCGGCGTTGCCACGCCCTGCACCACTGCGCTTTTCCTCCTGCGCCAGATGCAGACGCGCGACTCGAAGCTGCAGGGCCTGCGGGACGCGATGCGCTACGCCGCGGGCATCGGCGTCACCACGCATCTCGACCAGGGCGGCTTCCCGTTCACCGTCCCTTTGGTGGGCGACCCGAGCGACGGCGCTGCGGACTTCGACCGCTACCGCGCGCACGACTCGGTGCGCACCCTCTACCAGCAGGGCGAGCTCACGAATCGCATCTGGGTCAATTTCCTGCACGTCGAGGAAGACCTCAACACCCCCGAGCTGCAGGCCAGGCTGCTCAACAGCTGGAACGATTTCGGCAACAACATGCTGCGCGTGCTCGGCATTGGCGAGTTCACCGCGAGCGCGTTCATCGCGCCCGGCACCCCCGCGTGGTTCAACGGCACGCGGCTCGTCGCACAGGCGCAATGGCGCAACGAGAACCATTCGCTGAACTTCCCGGTGTTCGCCCTGCCCGGAGCGCCGCTCGACTGGAGAGTGATCATCGATGGCTGGCAGGCCGTGAACGACGAGATGGTGGCGGCCGGCAACCCCGACGGCATCAAGAAGCTGCGCTGGGTGCTCGCGCACGTGCCCGTGATCACGCCCGATTACCTCCAGAAGCTGAAGAACCTGGGCGGCGGCGTGAACGTCCTCGGCGGCTGGCGCTGGCTCACCGGGACCGCGACCCAGAACGGCCCGCCGTTTCGCGACATCCAGGCGAGCGGCATACCCGTCGGCATGAGCTCGGACGGCATGCAGATCTCGACCATGAGCCCGTGGATCAACCTGTACTACGTGGTCACCGGAAGGAACGCGCGCGGCGATCTCATCAACGCCGGGCAGACGCTGGGCCGCAACGATGCCATGCGCCTCTATACCGCCGCCAACGGCTGGTTTCTCCAGGCGGAGGACAAGCTCGGCACCATCGACGAAGGCAAGCTCGGAGATCTCGTCGTGCTGAGCGCCGATTACTTCAACCAGAGCGCGGTGCCCGACGAGAGCATCAAGGATCTGCACTCGGTCCTCACCGTCGTCGGAGGCAAGGTCGTGTACGACGACCTCGACGGCAGATCGAACGCCTACTGGAAGGCGGGGCTCCCGTGAGCGAGGCGATCTTCTGACGTAGACGCTGGAAACGAAACACTCCGCTGGACAAAATCCGGCGGAGCCCGGCTTTCCCGCTTGAAGTACCATCCCGCCTGGAGCGGGATGAATGAAATTCGGCGTCTTCGACCACATCGACTCGAGCGGACAGCCGCTCGCCGCGCAGATCGAGGATCGCCTGAAGCTCGCCGAGGGCTACGACCGTCTCGGCTTCCACGCGCTGCATATCGCCGAGCACCACTCGACGCCTCTGGGCGTGTCGCCCTCGCCTTCGCTCTTCCTCGCGCTCGCCGCGAAGCGAACAAAGCGCCTGCGCCTGGGACCCCTGGTCTATACCCTGCCGCTCTACCACCCCTTGCGGCTCGCCGAGGAGATCTGCACGCTCGACCAGCTGAGCGGCGGCAGGCTGGAGCTCGGCGTCGGCCGCGGCGTGTCACCACTCGAGACCGCTGCTTTCGGCGTCGATCCGCAGAAGGCCCAGGCCATGTACCTCGAGGCCTTCCACGTGCTGATGCAGGCGCTCACCGAACGCAGCGTGAGCTTCGCGGGCGAGCACTACCGCTTCGACGATTCGCCCCTCGTGCTCGAGCCGGTGCAGAAGCCGCACCCGCCGCTGTGGTACGGCGTGTTCAACGCCGAGAGCACGGTGTGGACCGCGAGCCTGGGCGTCAACGCCGTCACCAACCTCCCGCCCGCGGCGGTGCGCGCCATCACCGACCGCTACCGCGCCGAATGGGCGCGGCTCGGAAAAGATCCGGCACGCATTCCCTTGATGGGCATGAACCGGCACGTCGTGGTCGCGGAGACCGACGGCGAGGCGATGGACATCGGGCGGCGCGCCTACCGCAAGTGGTTCCAGAACTTCACTGCCCTATGGCACAGACGCGGCATCGCCCTGCCCAAGAACATCGCCTACTCCGAAGATTTCGACGGCATCGTGAGGAACGAGCAGGCGATCGCCGGGTCACCCGAGACGGTGCGCGTCGAAATCGGGCGGCAGACGGCGCAGAGCGGCGCGAACTACTTTCTCGGGCGCTTCGCCTTCGGCGACCTCACGCTCGACGAGTCGCTCGCTTCGGCGGAGCTCTTCGCGCGGCGCGTGATGCCCGCGCTCGCGGCGACGTCCGCACGCTGAGCACGCCGCCCGGCGGAAATTCTCCCGGCAGCCGAGCCCGCAGGCCGCGCAGCTCTTCCTCGAGATCGCGAACGCGCCCGAGCAGAGCGATCGCGAGCGCGAGCCCCTCCTGGTCGAGGTCGAAGTCCCTGCGCAGGCGGTGCGCGCTGCGCGCGACGACCAGCCGGTCCGCGCTGAAAGTCCAGTCGCGCGCGCGAGGATCGACGGGCGCGATCGCCCCGCGGTCGACCAGCCCGCGGAGCTCGCGCTCGCTCAGCCCGGAGAGCTCGCACAGCTCCGCCAGCGAAAATTCGTAGTGCTCGTGCAGCCAGCGCACCTGCTCGCTTCTCATGTCATGCCTCCTGGCCGAAATGCCCGCGCGGGTTGAAGGTCGAGATGCCGGCGAGCTCCTTGTAGAGCGCGTGCTCGCGCTCGCCCGCCGCGCTAGGCACCGCGATCTGGACGATCGCGAACAGGTCGCCCTCTCCCGCGCGAGGCTTCGGCAGCCCGCGGCCGGCGAGGCGCAGCTGCTGCCCGGCGCGCGTGCCGGGCGGAACCTTGAGCTGCACCGAGCCTCCCAGCGTCGGCACCTCGAGCGTCGTGCCGAGCACGGCTTCCCAGGGCGCGAGCGGCAGATCGAGGAACAGGTCGTGGCCGCTCACGCGGAACAGCCGGTGCGGGCGCAGCGCGATATTCAGATACAGATCGCCGTCGCGGCCGCCGTTCGCGCCCTTGCCGCCTTTTCCCGCGAGGCGCAGCCGCTGGCCGTCGGTCGCGCCCTTGGGGATGCGCGCCTTGAAGCTGCGCTGCACCCGGTGCGGGAAACCGCGCTCGTCGTGCTCGGGCACCTGGAGGTCGAGGTCGACCTCGGTGCCGCGGTACGCCTCCTCGAGCGAGATGTGCGCCGTGACCTCGTAGTCCTGACCGGGTACGGGGATCTTCCCGCCCGCGCCGCGCCGAGCGCCCATGATCCCGGAGAAGAGGTCGGAGAGATCGAGGTCGTCGAAGGAGAACTGCCCGTCGCCGGAGTGGAACTGCCCCTCGCCGAACTGCGTATCCCAGCCGGGCGGTGGCCGGAACTCCTCACCGGGGCGGTGGCTGCCGAGGCGATCGTAGGCGGCGCGCTTCTGCGGATCCTTGAGCGTCTCGTAGGCTTCGCCGATCTCCTTGAATTTCTCCTCGGCGTCCGGCTCTTTCGAGACGTCGGGATGGTACTTGCGCGCGAGCTTGCGGTAGGCCTGCTTGATCTCGTCGGCGCCGGCGCTGCGCTCGACGCCCATGACCTTGTAGTAGTCCTTGTATTTCATCGCTCGGCGGGACACGCCTGCGCGCCGCCACGCTTGGGCGCGGCGGCCGCATTGACCCGCGGAAATCTCAGGGTCTGCCGAACAGCCCCACCAGCCCCGCCGCGCCCTTGGTGTGGCCCTGCAGCTTCGTCACGACTTCGTCGCGCGTCAGCCCCGGCGGCAGTTCCTTCGGATCGACATCGGTCGCGATCAGCGTGAACGTGTAGTGATGCATGCCCGTCGCCGGCGGGGTGCACGGCCCGAAGTAATGGCCCAGGCCCTGGGTGCTCTTGCCGCCCACGTAGCGATCGCTGAGCTGGCTCGCTTCGCCTTCGGCGAACCCGGTGATCGCCACCGGAATCCCGTAAGCGACCCAGTGATTCACTCCCAATCCCTGGCGTCCTTCGGGATCGACCATCAGCAGCGCGTAGCTGCGCGTGCCGGCGGGCGGATTCGACCACGACAGCGGCGGCGACACATTCTCGCCGATGCAGTTCGGGTTCTTGGGATTGTTGCCGGCGTTCTTCTTCTGGAGCATCGTGCCGTCCGCGAAGGCGGACGAAGCGAGCGAGAACACGTTGTCTCCGGTCGAGGGCGGGCCCATCATCGAGCAGCCCAGAACCAACGTCGCGACACCGGCCGCGAGAAGGGTGCCCGCAAGATTGTGTCTCATGGCCATCGTTGCTCCTCATGTTGATATCGTGCGACGAATTGTATCCCCATCGGGCGGCGGCGGTGATTCCGCGCGCCATTTGATCTGGATCAAAACCCCGCGGATTGCAGCTGCCACACTGAGCTCGAAAGGAGCAGACCATGAACGAATCGCTGCAAAAGCGCTTGATCGTTTTCTTCAGGGTCGCGATGGGTTGGACTTTCCTCTACGCCGGAGCAAGGCAGCTGCTCGATCCGAGCTGGAACGTCGTCGGATTTCTGTCCCACACGAAAACCTTCCACGATTTCTTCGCCATGTTCGCGACGCCTGGCGTGGCACCCATCACCACTTTCCTGGTGGAGTGGGGACACCTGCTGATCGGGATTTCGCTGATTTGCGGGCTGCTCGTCCGGGTGAGCGGGATCTTCGCCATCCTCCTCCTGGGGACGTACTACTTCGCCCACATGGATTTCCCGTACATCGAGACCAAGATCAACATGATCATCGACTACCACCTGATCTACATCGGTGTGGTCGTGTACCTGATCGCGATTCGCGCTGGATACGTCTGGGGGCTGGACGGCTGGATCGAGAAGCTCGCCTTCATCGAGCAACACCCCGGGCTGCGCCCGCTGGTGAAATAGCAAGGAGCAACCATGTTCAGACACATCTTGATTCCTACGGACGGCTCGCCGGTCGCGGCAAGAGCGGTCAAGGCCGGCGTCGCCTTTGCGAAAGAGATCGGCGCCCGCATCACCGGGTACTGCGCGCTGGAGCCGATCTACTCTCAGATCTACGGCGAAGGCTACATGATCACCGGACGGTCCCTTGCTCTTCTGGAAAAGCGTGCACGCAGGGCTGCAGAAAGGTACGTCGCCGGTATCGGCAAGGCGGCCAAAGCCGCCGGCGTGCCCTTCCAGGGACACATATCCAAGGCGGACTCGCCCTATGCGGGCATTATCGCCGCCGCGAGACAGAAGCACTGCGACCTGATCTTCATGGCCTCGCACGGCCGGCGCGGAATCGCGGGGCTTATTATGGGCAGCGTCACGCACAAAGTGCTGACGCATTCGCGGGTCCCAGTGCTCGTCTACCGTTGAGGGAGACACTATGGCGTGTCGCGCCGCGGTACTCGCGGCTCTCTTCCTGCGCCCGCTGAGGGTCTCGACGACAAGATCGGCGCGAGCGCGCGCCTCTAGCAAGCCTCCTTGCCGGTCAGGCCCTTCAGGCCCACGACGTCGAGGATGCGGATGTGCTTCTGTTTCACCTCGACCAGCCTGCCCTCCTGAAACTTGGAGAAGACGCGACTCACCGTCTCGAGCTTGATCCCGAGGTAGCTCCCGATCTCCTCGCGCGTCATTCGCAAGTTGAAGTCGGAGGGCGAGTACCCGCGCGCGAGGAAGCGTTGTGAAAGGTTTAGCAGGAACGCAGCGACGCGTTCCTCGGCGCGCATGCTTCCCAGGAGCAGCATCACACCTTGATCCCGAACGATCTCGCGGCTCATCAGCCGGTGGAACTGTCGCTGCAGCCCGCGAATTTTCGCCGAGATCTCTTCGAGTCGCGGAAACGGAATGATGCACACCTCGCTGTCCTCCAGCGCGACGATGCTGCAGGCATGCTTCTCCGTGCCGATGCCGTCCATTCCCAGGATTTCACCGGCCATGTGGAAACCGGTCACCTGGTCGCGCCCGTCGTCTGACAGGACCATGCTCTTGAAGAATCCGCTCCTCACCGCATAGAGAGAGCCGAACGCGTCGCCCGCGCGGTAGAGCGTTGCACCGCTCCTGACGCGCCTGCGCGCGGCCACGAGGTGATCGACCTGCTCCACTTCCTCGCTCGTAAGACCCATCGGCAGGCACAGCTCGCGCAGACTGCAGCTCGAGCAGCTGGACTTGAGCGCGTGCAGGGTGATGACGGGTGCGGTCGCGGCCATGGCTCCCAACGAGTCATTCTACGCTGTCTCGGGCGAGCGACCGGGGCATCACTTGTCCCCGCTCATGAAGTAACATGCGGGTCGGTCCCAGCCATGACCAGGCTCCTTATTCTGCTTACCCTGCCGGAAAAAATCAGGATGCAGTACTACGACGGCCTACGCGGCGCGTTCCCGGACCTTGCGATCGACATGGTCGACCATCACTCCAAGGTCGATCCGCATATCGGCTCGGCGGATATCCTCCTCACTTTCGGCGCGCACATGGCCGATCACGTGCTGGAGAAGGGGAAAAAGCTCAAGTGGATCCAGGCCCTGGGTACCGGCGTCGACGGCATCGTCGACCGGCCGCCATTCCGCGAGGGCGTGCTGGTCACCAACATGCACGGGCTGCACGGCGACTCGGTGCCCGAGGCGGCGATCATGCTCATGCTTGCGCTCGCGCGCGACCTGCCGCGCGCCATGCGCAACCGGAACGCGCGCAAGTGGGAGCGCTATCCTTCGCAACTCCTCAAGGGCAAGACGGTCGGGATCTTCGGCGTCGGCGCGATCGCGAAATCGCTCGCCCCCAAATGCAAATCCTTCGGCATGACGGTGATCGGCATCACCTCGTCGCCGCGCAGCATGGACGGCTTCGACCGCATGGTCCGCCGCGATGATCTGGAAGAAACCGCGCGCCATCTCGATTTCCTGGTGCTGCTTACGCCCTACACGCGCGAGACGCACGGCAGCGTCGGCGCGAAAGTCCTTGCCGCGATGAAACCCTCCGCGTTCCTGGTCAACCTCGCGCGCGGCGGGATCGTCGACGAGGACGCGCTGCTGCGCGCGCTGCGGGAAAAGCGCCTCGCGGGCGCGGCGCTCGATGTGTTCGCCGAGGAACCGCTGCCCGAGGACCATTCGTTCTGGAGCATGGACAACGTGATCGTCACGCCGCACCTCGGCGGCTTCCACGACCAGTACGCCGAGGAGGCGCTCCCCACGGTGGTGGAGAACTTTCGGAAATTTCTCTCTGGAGATGTAAAAAGCATGGTCAACGTGGTGAAGCATGGTTAACAACGTCATCCTGAGCGAAACGAAGGACCTCCGTTGGCACACCGTGCTGGGAGAGTTCCCTCGCTGCGCTCGGGATGGCAGCTCGGGATGAAACAGAGGACAGCGGAATGACGCAGGAAAAAAACGAGCGCATCAACTCTCCGATTTCCACGCTCGAGCTCGAGCGGCGCTGGGCCGAGGTGCGCGCGGCGATGGCCGAGCACCGTATCGACGCGCTCGTCATGCAGTCGAACAACGACTGGATGGGCGGCTACGTCAAGTATTTCACCGACGTGCCGGCGACCAACGGCTACCCGGTCACGGTGATCTTTCCCAAGGACGAGCGCATGACGGTCATCGGCCAGGGGCCGATGGGCGTGGTACGCGAATTTCCGCCGCAGGGCGATCCCGTGCGCCGCGGCACCGCGCGCTTCATCGGCATGCCCTCCTACGCCTCCGCGCCGTACACCGCCGATTACGACGCCGAGCTCGCGGAGAAAGCGCTCGGGAAATATTCCGGCGGGACCATCGGCCTCCTCGGGCGCGCGGCGATCTCCTTTGCGCTCGGCGATCACCTGCGGCGAGCGCTGACGAAGGCGAAATTCATCGACGCCTCGGACATCGTCGACCGCATCAAGGCGGTGAAGAGCCCGGAGGAGCTGGAGCGGATACGGAAAACCGCCATGCTCCAGGACCAGGCGATGGAAGAGACTTTCGCCGCGATCAAGCCGGGCATGCGCGAGCTGGAGGTCGCAGCGATCGCCGAGCACGTCGGCCACAAGCACGGCAGCGAGCAAGGGCTGTTCCTCGCCGGCTCGGGGCCGGTCGGCACCGCCGCGGTCTTCGCCAACCGCTATCAGCAGAACCGCGTGTTGCGCCAAGGCGACCAGTTCACCCTGCTCATCGAAAACAACGGCCCCGGCGGCTTCTACACCGAGCTCGGCCGCACCTGCGTGCTCGGGCGCGCCTCGCAGGAGATGAAGGACGAGTTTGCCTTCGTGCTCGAGGCGCAGACGTTCACTCTCGAGAGGATGAAGCCGGGCGCGAAGTGCAGCGAGATCTTTGCCGAATACAACGCGTTCATGCGCAAGAACAAGCGCCCCGAGGAAAAGCGCCTGCACTCGCACGGCCAGGGCTACGACATGGTCGAGCGGCCGCTGGTGCGGCACGACGAGACCATGACGATCGAGAAGAACATGAACATGGTGTGCCACCCGACCTACGTCACCGCGACCACCTACAGCTGGTGCTGCGACAATTTCCTGATCGGAGACGACGGCGTGGCGGAGAAACTGCACAAGTTCCCGCAAAAGATTTTCGAGCTCGGCTGATGCGGAAGACAGGGTCATCCTGCTGTCATCCCGAGCGCGAGCGAGGGAACTCTATCGGCACGTTGTACCGACCAAGGTCCCTCGCTTCGCTCGGGATGACAATTGCCACGGAGGAAAATATGAAACGGATTTTTCGCGTATTGTTGCCCGTCGTGCTCACGGCGGGTATTAGCCACGCGGCCGCCCAGGAATTCCCGAATCGTCCGGTGCACTGGATCCTGTCGCAACCGCCGGGCTCCTCGCCCGACATCAGCGCGCGGCTCCTCGCCGACGGACTTTCCAAGGCCTGGAACCAGCAGGTCGTCGTCGACAACCGTCCCGGCGGGCAGAACGTAATCGGCGCGCAAGCCGCGGCGAAATCGGCCGGCGACGGCTACAGCTACTACTTCGCCACCACCGCCGCCCTGGTCAGCAATCCCCTCACCTTCAAGTCGCTGCCCTACAACCCCGAGCGCGATTTCGTCCCGGTGGCGATGATCGGCAAGTCGCCGATGGTGATCGCGGTCAACAATTCGGTACCGGCAAAGTCCATCGCCGAGCTCGTCGCGCTGGACCGGAAAGAGCCGGGCAAGCTCGCCGCGGCCAACGAGGGCACCAAGACCTTCGGCGGCATGATGAGCCAGCTGCTCAACGTCGCCACCGGTATGAGCCTGCTCCAGGTGCCCTATAACGGCGTCGCGCCGGCGCTGCAGGACACCGTCGTCGGCCGGACACAGGTGGTGCTGGTGAGCTCGGCGGCAATGAGCCCCTACCTCAAGCGCGGCGACCTGCGCCCGATCGCGGTCACCGCGGGCCGGCGCGTCGCCGGGCTGGAGAACGTGCCGACGATGGCCGAGACCTATCCGGGTTTCGAATACGTCGGCTGGTTCGCGCTGGTCGCCCCGACCGGCACGCCCGACAATATCGTGCGCAAGGTCAACGCCGACGTGAACGCGGTGCTCGCGCAGCCCGACATCGGCAAGCGCCTTCTCGAGCTAGGCGCGATCAACGAGGGCCCGGGCTCGCCCGAGCAGCTCGCGCAATTCCTCAAGGACGAGCGGCTGCGCTGGGCGAAGCTGGTGAAGGACATCAACCTTCAGCCGGAGTGACAGGCGAAGCCTGTCATCCTGAGCGAAGCGAAGGATCTCCGTCGGGACATCGAGCGTTTGGAGATCCCTCGCTAGGCTCGGGATGACAGAGCGCCAAGGAAGGACCGATGAAACGACTGTTGCGTAGCTCGCTCTTGCTCGCGCTCCCCCTCGCGCTGCCGCAGGCGCACGCGCAGACCTGGCCCACCCGCCCGATCAGGGCGATCGTTTCGTTCGCCGCGGGCTCGGCGCCCGACATCGTGTGCCGCTTCGTGACCGACCGCCTGGCGCGCTCGCTCGGCCAGCAGGTGATCGTCGACAACCGTCCGGGCTCGGGGAACGTCATCGCCGCGCAGGCGGCGGCGCGCGCGGCGCCCGATGGCTACAACTTCTTCTGCGCCACCGCGGCGACGCTGGTCTCCAATCCCCACACCTTCAAGTCGCTGCCTTACGATCCGGCGCGCGATTTCGTTCCGGTAGGCTTCATCGCCAGGAACCCCTTTTTCGTGCTGGTCAACCCGGACGTTCCCGTGAAGACGCTCGCCGAGCTCGCCGCGTACGACAAGGCGAACCCCGGCAAGCTCAGCTTCGCGACCGACGGGCTGCGCAATTTCACCGGCATGATGGCGGCGTGGCTGAACAAGGTCGCCGGAATGAACATTCTCCTCGTGCCCTACGCGGGCATGCCGCTCGGCGTGCAGGACACGATCGCCGGCCGTACCCAGGTCACCATTCTCGCGATCCCGCTCGCTGCACCTCGCATCAAGGCCGGCGAGCTGCGTCCTCTCGCTGGCAGCTGGGCGAAGCGCGTCCCCGGCTTCGACGAAGTTCCGGCGATCGCCGAGACCTACCCCGGCTTCGAGCTGGTCGGCTGGTTCCTGATGCTCGCGCCGGCCGGGACGCCGCAAGACATCGTGCTGCGCATGAACCGCGAGATGGACAAGGTCCTCAAGGAGCCCGACACGGTGCACAAGCTGAACGCCATGGGCTTCTTCACCTACGGCGCCGAGACGCCCGAGGCCGTCGCAGAGGAGATCCGCGCCGACACGGCGAAGTGGGGGCGCATCGTGAAAGAGATCGGGATCCAGCCGGAATGAGGACCGTCCGAGCACTGCTCTGCGCGGCCGCCCTGCCTTGCGCCGCCTTCGCCCAAGGCACCGCTTATCCGGCCAAGCCGGTCCATATCATCGTTCCGTATCCTGCGGGAGGCGTGGTCGACGGTCTGGTGCGCAGCCTGGGGCAGCCCCTGGGCGAATCCCTCGGACAGCCGGTCATCGTCGACAACCGCCCCGGCGCGAACACCATCATCGCGCTCGAAGCCTGCGGCAAGGCGGCGCCAGACGGTAATACGCTGTGCACTTCGTCCTCCGACGGCATGTCGTTCAACCCGCACCTGTATCCCAAGCTGCCCTACGACGCCGAGCGCGATTTCGCGCCGATCACGCAGCTCGTCTGGGTGAACGGCGTGATCGTCGCCGGCGCCAAGGCGCCCTACGGCACGGTCAAGGAGATGATCGCGTTCGCGAAGCAGAAGCCCGGCACCGTCAACTTCGCCTCCTTCGGCATGGGCAGCACGCCGCATTTCTTCGTCGAGTGGTTCAGGAAGGCGGGCGACGCCGACATCGTGCACGTGCCCTACAAGGGCTCGGCGCAGATCATTCCGGCGCTGCTCTCGGGCGAGGCCGACGCGACCTTCATCGCCATGGGCATCGTGCTGCCGCAGATCCGCTCGGGGAAAATGAAGGCGCTCGCCGTCACCGGCCCGCAGCGCTCGCCCTACCTGCCGGAAGTCTCGACGCTCGCCGAGCAGGGCATCGACCCGCGGCTGCAGAACTGGTTCGGCGTGTTCGCGCCGGCGCTCACGCCGAAGCCGATCGTCGCGCGCCTCAACGCCGAATTCGTCAAAGCGCTGCGCCAGCCGCGCTTCGAGGAATTCCTCAAGGCGCAGGCGTTCGACGCGGTGGGCAATTCACCCGAGGCCTTCGCCGAGTTCCTCAAGGCCGACCGCGCCAACGCGATGCGGGTGATCGCGCGCACCGGCATCCGGCTGGACGCAACCGCGAAATAGGCCGTGGGGTACCGCAGAGTCGTCACCGGCCACGACGAGAGCGGCCGTGCCGTCGTGCTCTTCGACGGCGAGTCGCCGCACAGCTTCTTTCTCGAAAAAGCCGGCGGCCTCCAGTTGACCGAGATCTGGGAGACACGCTCCGCCCCCGCGGACAACGCAGGCGGCCGCGACGCCGCCGATCACGAGCGGCGCATCGAGCCGGTCGGGGCGGGGAGCGTGTTCCGCATCATCGAATATCCGCCCGACCGCGTGCGCCTGAAGACGCTCGATCCCGATCGTTTCTTTCACGGCATGGGTGCGACGGCCGCGGACGCGGCGACGCGCAGGCATCCCGGAATGCATAAGACCGACACCGTCGACTACTGCGTGGTGCTCTCCGGGGAGATCTGGGCGGTGCTCGACGAGGGCGAGGTGCTGCTGCGCGCGGGCGATTGCCTGGTGCAGCGCGGCACCAACCACGCCTGGAGCAATCGCAGCGAGGTGCCTTGCGTGATCGCCTTCGTGCTGATCGCGGCGAAGCGCGCACCATGAGGCACCGAATGCTCCTCGACAAGAACGTCGCCGTGCCGATGCGTGATGGAGCGATCCTCCACTGCAACGTCTTTCGTCCCGACGTTCCAGGAACATTCCCGGTGCTGATGACGCTCGGCCCCTACGGCAAGGACGTGCATCTGTCGCAGTTCATGCCCGAGGCCTGGGAGGCGCTCAAGCGCCGCCATCCGGAAATTTTGAAAACCTCCTCGTGCAAGTACCTGGTGTTCGAGACGCCCGACCCGGAGACGTGGGTGCCCGAAGGCTACATCGTGGTGAAGGTCGACTCGCGCGGCTCGGGCAAATCGCCCGGAAGGCTCGACGTCAACTCGCCTTCCGAGTTCCGCGATTTCTACGACGCGATCGAATGGGCCGCGATGCAACCCTGGTCGAGCGGCAAGGTCGGGCTGCTGGGCATCTCCTACTACGCCGCGGGCCAGTGGATGATCGCCGCCGAGCGGCCGCCGCACCTCGCCGCCATGCTGCCCTGGCAGGGCACCTACGACTTCTACCGCGACCGCACGCGCCAGGGCGGGATTCTCGGCGCAGGTTTCCTTCACCGCTGGTGGAACCGCAGCGTGCTGCGCAATCAACACGGCAATCCCGACACGCCGCTCGTCGACATCGATACAGGGGAGCGAAACACCGGCCCGGCGAGCCTTTCTCCCGAAACGCTCGCCGCCAACCGCGAGGACTACATCGCCAACCTGCTCGCGCGACCGCTGAACGGCCCGTGGTACGAGGAGCGCAGCGCGCGCCTGGAGCGCATCGGCATCCCGGCGCTGGTCGTCGCCAACTGGGGCGGGCTCGGGCTGCACCTGCGCGGCACGATACTGGGGTACCTCGGCATCTCCTCGCGTGACAAATGGCTCAAGGTCCAGTCCGGCTCGTACTTCTTCACCTTCCTCCTGCCGGACAACGTCGCGCTGCAGCGGAAATTCCTCGACCGCTACCTGAAGGACATCGACAACGGCTGGGAGAACGAGCCGAAAGTCGAAGTCGCGGTGCGCGCGGCGGACGACGCGGTGAAGCGCGTGGTGCAGGACACACAGTGGCCGCTTCGCGATACGAAGTGGACGCGGTTTTATCTCGATGCCTCGAACACGACCCTCGCCCCGGCTCCGGGAAAAACGGCAAGCGCGAGGTACGCCGCGATCGGCGAAGGCGTCACCTTCAGCACCGCGCCTCTCGAGCGCCCGCTGGAATTCGCCGGACCGATCAAGGCGAAGCTGTTCGTCTCATCGAGCAACGACGACATCGACCTCTTCGCGACGCTGCGAGCGTTCGCTCCGGACGGAAAGGAAGTCACCTTCTTCTCCGCAGTCGAGCCCAAGGCGCCGGTGTCGCAGGGCTGGCTGCGTGTCTCGCAGAGAAAACTCGACGCGAAGCGCTCGACCGAATGGCAGCCCTGGCACCCGCACGACGAGTCGCAAAAGCTGAAAGCCGGCGAGATTGTCGAAGCGGATCTCGAAATCTGGCCGGCGAGCGCGGCGCTCCCGGCAGGCTATCGGCTCGCGCTCACGCTGCAGGGGAAGGACTTCGAGCGGCCGGGAGAAACCGGCCCTCAGCGCGGTTCGGGCTGGTTCCTGCACGACGACCCGCGCGACCGCCCGCCGTCGAGCTTCGGCGGAACGCACACCGTGCACAGCGGCGGCGGCCGGGACTCCTATCTGCTGCTGCCCCTGATCTAGCGGAGAGGCTGCTCCTCCGCATCGATCAGCACGAAGGCGATCCTGCAGCTCTCCTTGCCGCGGTTCACCCACGCGTGGTTGGTGCCCCGCTGCACCAGCACGTCACCGGCCTTGAGGTGGACTTCCGAATCGTCGAGCAGCATGTCGATTTCGCCGGTAATCACGACGGCGTAGTCGACGCTACGGGTGCGATGCATAGTCGCGTGGCGCGAGCCGCCCTGACTCGGGTAGATTCCCATCTCGCGCAGCATCGCCGCGTTGTCCACCGCCGCGACTTCCGCCGCGGGCGGAAAGTCGACGACGCGGAAGATCGACCCTCGCGGCGGCGGAGCGACGCCGATGTCGCGCTCGGCGCTGTCCGCGCCACCAGAATTGTCGGCCGGCGATTCATCCGTCACCCACAGCAGGGTCGAGGTGAGGCCGGTGGCCTTTCGCAGCTTCGCGTTGGGTGCCGCGCCGTCGATCAGCACCACGGCTCTTCCGGATGCGCCGTGGCCGGTCACCACGCGCCGTGTCGGCCGCGTCATTCGAAGGGCGAAATCAGGTGACGAGCGGACGAAAGCGGAAATCGGTTCCCGCAGGGTGTTTTCTCGCCGAGATGCCCCAGTGATCGTTGCGGTTCGGCGGCCACTTCCAGTCCGCGGGCGTTCCCGCCTTGTAGGAAGAGCCGACGCGCTGGACTTCCGAGGTGTACTCGACCGCCGCGCCGAAGGGCGCGACGAAGTAGGCGAACACGTTGTTGCCGGGACCGTGGCGCCCCGGGCCCCAGAAGGTCTCGAATCCCGCGTCCTTCAGCCTGCCGATGCCGCGCATCACCGCGTCGATGTCGGCCATCTCGAAGGCGATGTGGTTGAGCAGCGAATTGTCCGATTGGGCGTAGGCGATGGCGTGGTGAACGCGGTCGCAGCGCACGAAATTCATGAAGCCGGTGCGGTCCGAGAGCCGGAAGCCCAGCACGTCCACCGCGAAGCGCGTGCACGCCTCACGGTCGCGCGCGTTGAGCACGACGTGCGTTACCTGCATCGGCCGATCGCTCTCGGGGCGCAATTTCTTCGTGCGTTTTTTCTCGGCAACGAAGCGGAACACATGCCCCTCGGGGCCTTCGAGCGAAAATCCCGAGCCGCCGCCCGGCTCGTCGAAGTCCCGCATCGGGCCGAGCTGCGCTCCGGCCGCGGCCGCGCGCTTGCGGATTTTCAGCACCTCGGGCTTGGAGCAGGAGAAGGTGACCGCCGCCACGGCGCTGGCGCTCGCCTGGGCCACGGACACCACGTAGGACAGGTCTTCGGTCCCCCGCAAGTACGCGGTCCCATTCCGCTCTCCGGCATCGAGCAGTCCCCAAGTATCCCGCAGGAAGCGCACCGCCGAATCGCGATCGGGCACTTCGAGCTCGACGCTGCGCAATCTCATGTTCACACCCCGAAACAGTGCGTTCTTGTCAACTGGAATTGAGCGCAGTTTAGGCAGAATCGATGACCTCCGCAACACGGAAACCGCGCGGCGCCCCATTTCGATGCGCCGTTCGGAACATCGCCGCGGTGCGGCGCTGCCCGCCGCGAAATCCGGCTACAATTCCAAGCAGCAATAGAGGGGAGACGCATGAAGAAGGGCAGGACCTTCGGTCCCGCGGACGTCGATCATCGGAAATCGCTGTCGCTGCTCCGTGCGACCCTGGAGTCCACGGCCGACGGCGTTCTGGTCGTGGACAACCTCGGGAAGATCACCACCTACAATCAGCAGTTCGCGGAGATGTGGCGCATTCCCACGCGCGTGCTTTCCTCCGCGAGCGACGACGCCGCCCTCGATCACGTGATCGGGCAGCTGAAGGACCCCGAGCAGTTCCGCGCCAAGGTGCGCGAGCTCTACGCGCATCCCGGCCGGGAGAGCTTCGACATCCTCGTCTTCAAGGACGGTCGCATCTTCGAGCGCTCCTCCAGGCCGCAGCTCGTCGAAGGGCAGACGATCGGCCGCGTGTGGAGCTTCCGCGACGTGACCGAGCATCGGCGCGCCGAGGAGCAGTTGCGCGAGAGCGAGGAGCGCTTTCGCCTCATCGCCGAGAACGTGGGCGACCTGGTCGCCATGGTCGACACGCAGGGCCGGAGAATCTACAGCAGTCCCTCCTTCCGCACGGTCTTCAAGAACGACGAGATCCGGCCCGGCACGGACTCGTTCAAGGAGATCCATCCCGACGACCGCGAGCGCGTGAAAGCGGTCTTCGACGATACGGTCCGCACTGGAGTCGGCCAGCGCATCGAATTCCGCTTTCTGCTGAAGGATGGAGCGATCCGCTACATCGAATCGGAGGGCCGCGTCATCCGCGACGCCTCGGGAACCGTGAGCAAGGTGGTGCTGGTCTCGCGCGACATATCCGAGCGCAAGCGCGCCGAGCAGCGCGAAAAAATGGAGCACGCGGTGACACGCGTGCTCGCCGAGTCGGAGACGTTGTCCGAGGCCATTCCCAGGATCGTCCAGACCATCTGCGAGACCCTCAGCTGGGATTGCGGCGCGCGCTGGAGCATGGACGAGCGCAAGAAGGCCATCTCCTGCGTCGAGGCCTGGAGCGTTCCGGACAAGGCGGTCGCCCAGTTCATCTCGGACGTTCGCAAGCTGACCTTCCAGCCCAGCAACAAGGGCCTGGTGAGGCAGGTGTGGATGAGCGGCACGCCGCACTGGATTCCGGACGTGAGCCGCGACGAGGGTTTCGAGCGCGCGCAGCTCGCCGCCAAGGCGGGGCTGCACGGCGCGTTCGCCTTCCCGATACTCGCGGGGAACGTCACGCTCGCGGTGCTCGAATTCTTCAGCAGCGAGATCCGCAACCCCGATCCCTCGCTGCTGCAGATGGTGCGCGTGATCGGCAGCCAGATCGGCCAGTTCATGGCGCGCAAGCAGGCCGAGGAGAATCTGCTCTACGTCGCGACGCACGATACGCTGACCGGCCTGCCCAACCGCTACATGTTCAACCAGCGGTTCGCCCACGCGCTGCAGAACGCGCAGCGCTATCACAAGAGCATGGCGTTACTGTTCCTCGATCTCGACCGCTTCAAGTTCATCAACGACACCCTCGGCCATCCGTTCGGCGATCGCTTGCTTCAGGAAGTCGCCGGGCGCCTCAGGCTGTGCCTGCGCGAGAGCGACACCATCGCCCGTTTCGGAGGCGACGAGTTCGTCGCGCTCATCGAGGATTTCGCGGCGCCGGGCGACGTCGTGAGCGTCGCGCAGAAAATCCTTCACGCGCTGCGCTGGCCGTTCATGCTCGAAGGCGAGACCAGCCATATGACGGCGAGCGTCGGCATCAGTCTCTACCCGAACGACGGCGCGGATCTCGCGGGCCTGCTGAAGAACGCCGACATTGCCACCTACCGCGCGAAAGAACAGGGCAAGAACACCTACCTGTTCTACTCCGAGGAGATGAACGACCACCTGTCGGCGAGGATCGCCAAGGAAACGCGGCTGCAGGGCGCTCTGGAGAGAAACGAGTTCATCCTCCACTACGAGCCCAAGGTCGAGATCAACACCGGCCGGATCACCGGGATGGAGGCGCTCATCCGCTGGCAGCACCCCGAGCTCGGATTGCTTCCTCCGCTGGAATTTATCGGGCACGCCGAGACCTCGGGACTCATCGTACCGATCGGCGCCTGGGTGCTGCGGACCGCGTGCGTCCAGAACCAGGCGCTGCTGGGCCGCATTCCGGCGGCTCCGCTCACCGTCTCGGTGAATCTGTCGGCGCGCCAGTTCGAGGACAAGCACCTGCTGCGCGAGATCGAGCGGGCGCTCGCCGAGAGCGCGCTCAAACCGAATTGCCTGGAGCTCGAGATCACCGAGAGCATGGTGATGCGAGACATCCAGAACTCGAAGAAGATCCTGGACGGCATCAAGTCGATGGGGATACGCCTGGCGATCGACGATTTCGGAACGGGCTACTCGTCCCTCATTTCCATCAAGCGCTTCCCGTTCGACTGCATCAAGATCGACCGCCAGTTCATCAAGGACATCCCGCAGGACCCGGACGACGTCGCGATCACGCAGGCGATCATCGCCATGGCGCACAGCTTGAGGCTCAAGGTGATCGCCGAGGGCGTCGAAACCCAGGAGCAGCTCGATTTTCTCACCGAGCACGGCTGCCACGAGTTCCAGGGCTACTTCTTCCGCAAGCCTCAGCCGGCCGAGGATTTCTCCAAGCTGCTGCGCGACAACGCCGCTGCCGTGCCGGCGCTCTGAAGCGCTACTCCGGCTTGATGCCGGCTCCGACGAGAATCTTTCCGTACTTCGCGTAGTCGCGCTTCAGAAGCGAATCGAACGCTTCGGGCGATCCGCCCGTGATGTCGAGGCCGCCGCCGGCGAAGCGCTTGCGGATGTCGGGCTGCTCGAGCACCCACTGGATCTCGCGGTTCAGCTTCTGCACGATGTCCTTCGGCGTCGCAGCGGGCACCATGACCCCGTGCCAGGTCACCAGCTCGAAATCCGGAATCGTCTCGGCGACCGCGGGAAGCTCTCCGAAGAGACCGGGGCCGCGCTTCGCGCTGGTCGAGGCGACCGCGCGTACGCGTCCCGCCTTGACCTGGCCCTGCGCAGTGTTCGTCAGATCGAACAGCAGATTGACCTCGCCGCCCATCACGGCGTTGAGCGCGGGCGCGTTGCCCTTGTACTGCACCATGATCATGTCGACGCCGGCGTAGGCGCGCAGCATCTCGCAACCGACCTGGGGCAGCGCGCCGGAGGCGGCGCAGCTCACCGCGCCGGGCCTGGCGCGCGCCTGCGCGATCACTTCGGAGACGGTGGCCGCGGGAAACGCGGGATTCACGAGCAGCAACATCGACGCACTGTCCAGGTGAATCACCGGAGCGAGCTCCTTGAACGGATCGATGCTCGCCTTGAGGAAGAAGGGATTGGTGACGATCGCCGGCACCACAAACAGCACGGTGGTGCCGTCCGCCGGGGCCTTGGCCGCGGCCTCGTGGCCGACGTTGCCTCCCGCGCCGCCGCGATTTTCGACGATCCCGGGCTGGCCGGTGCGCTCGGCGAGCTTGGAGGACACCAGGCGCGTCACCACGTCGGCGGGACCGCCAGGAGGAAACGGTACGATCCAGCGGATCGGTTTCGACGGCCACGCCGATTGCGCGTGCACCGCGGACGCCGTCAGCAGCGCGAGCGCGCTTGCCAGGATTCTTGCCTTCATCGCCCTCCTCCGTCGAGACGCTTCGAGCAGAACTATTGTCGACGATTCCGGCGGGACTCACCACCGGCCACGAGCGAAACGCGATAGGCCCGGCGGCCGGGCGGCCGGCCGTTCACTGCGGAGGTGGCGGAGGCGGCGAACCGGGAGGAGGCGGAGGCGGGGGAGCGTAGTGCTGAACCGGCGGCGTCGAGGTCAGGTGCCCCGAAACAGGCACCTTCTGGCCTCTCGAATACATGCATTGCACGTACGCGTTGTCGTAGCGCCGCTGCAGCGCGTAGGCCGAGCTCTCTCCTGAGCTCGCGCCCACCGCGGCGCCGGTCAGAAGTCCGAAACCGGCTCCGACGGCGGCACCCCCACCGCCGCCGAACGCCGCACCCACCCCCGCGCCGATGGCGGTCCCGATCGCCGCACTCTTGGCCGCGGTCGAGTTGGCCACGTCCGAGGGCGTGGCGCCGCCTATTTGCGCGTCGGCGAAGTTGCGGCATTCCATATCGTCATAGCGGAACTGGTCGGAGCTCTTTCCGGTCCCCGGCAGCGCCATCACGCTGGGACCCTTGGGCAGGCTCGCGCATGCGCCGAGCGCGAGCACCGCGCTCAGGACGATCGAGACTCCAGGAAGTTTCACGCGAAATCAGCCGCCGGGCGGCTGCGGCGCCACGCGCTGCCAGCCTCCGGGGCATTCCTTGACGTAGGGATAGTAGGTTTTCGATTCCGCGCAGTAGTACCAGTAGGACGTGCGCGGAGGCGCGGATTGCGCGCCGCCCTGCTCGACGTAAGTCGTCGGGGCCGCCGGCGCCGCGGGCGGATAGTAGTACGGCGAGTAGTAAGGCCCGTAGTACGGCGGGTAGTACCAGGGATAGAAAGGAGCCCCGACGACCACGCCGAAGCGCACACCGCCGCCGCGCCAGGCGAACGCCGGCGCGCTGGCCGCAGCGCCCAGCAGGACCGCGCTCAACATCAAGACCGCTCTGGCTCGATTCATGATCGTCCCTCCAACCCTTCGACAGCTCATGCTAGCAAAGGCTCCGCGGCGTGAAGTAAGCAATTGTCACAAATGTGACACTCGAAACGGGAGCCGATTCGCACCCAACGCGCGAAAGGAAAAGAGGAATACAGCTCAGTCGATCTTCGCGCCGGAGCGCTGGATCACATCGGCCCACTTCGCCGAGTCCCGGCGTATGGTCTCGGCGAAGTCCTCGGGCGTGCCACCGGCAGGCTCGTCGCCGATCTGCGCGAAGCGCGCGAGAAAAACCGGCCCGGCGATCGCCTGGTTGATCGCGGCGTTGAGCCTGAGCACGATCGCCCTCGACATGCCGGCCGGGCCGATGACGCCGGTCCATGTCGCGGCGTCGTAGCCCGGCACGCCCGCCTCGGCAATGGTCGGCAGATCCGGAAACCCGGCCGAGCGCTTCGCGCCGCTCACTCCGAGCGCCTTCACTTTTCCAGAGCGCGCGTAGGTCGAGATCGAGTTCAGGCTCTCGAACATCACCTGCACGTGGCCCGCGATGAGATCGTTGATCGCCATCGCGCCGCCCTTGTAGGGAACGTGCACGATGTCGCTCCCGGTCATGTACTTGAAGAGCTCCCCGCCCACGTGCCCCGGTGAGCCGTTGCTCGATGACGCGTTCATAAGCTGGCCGGGGTTCTTCCTCGCGTACTCGATCAGCTCCTTCACCGAATTCACCGGCAGAGAAGGCGACACCGCGAGCAGCAGATGGCCCTTCACGACGAGCGCGATCGGCTGCAGGTCGCGCTCGATGTCGTAGGGCAGCTTCGCCACCATGTGGCGCGTGATCGCCAGCGCGCCGATCGGGCCCATGCCGATGGTGTAGCCGTCGGGAGCGGACTTCGCAACCAGATCGATGCCGATGGTGAGCGCGCCTCCGGGCCGGTCTTCGACCACGACCTGCTGGCCGAGCGCCGCGGGCATCTCCGCGGCGAGCAGGCGTGCCACCGTGTCGGTCGCGCTGCCGGCCGCCTGGGGAACGATCAGGCGGACCGGCCGCTCAGGATATTCCGCGAACGCCATGCACGCCGACAGGGCGAGCAGCGCGCAGACGGCGCGGTGCACGTTCATTCCGGCTGGATGCCCGCGGCCTTGGCGACCCTCGCCCATTTCTCGCTCTCCGATTTGATGAACGCGGCGAACTCCTCCGGGCTGCTGCCGACGGGCTCGGCGCCGTCGGCGGCGAGGCGCTTGCCGACATCGGCGTCGCGCAGGGCGCGGGCGATTTCGTCGTGCAGGCGCGCCACGATCTCGCGCTGCGTTCCCGCGGGCGCGAGCACGCCGTACCACTGCGTCGAATCGTAGCCCGGTACGCCCGCCTCGGCAACGGTGGGAACGCCGGGCAGGGCTTCGCTTCTTCTCACGCTGGTCACCGCGAGAGCCCGCAGCTTGCCGGACTTGATGTGCGGCAACGCGGTGAGCACGTTGGGCGCCATCACCAGCACCTGTCCGGCCAGCACGTCCACCACGCCCGGCGCCGTTCCCTTGTACGGGATGTGGACCATGTCGATCCCCGCCATGCTTTTCAGCAGCTCGATCGACATCTGCGGAGAGGTGCCGATCCCGGCCGAGGCGAAGTTGAGCTGCCCCGGGTGCGCTTTGGCGTAGGCGATCAGCTCGGCGACCGATTTCACCGGCAACGACGGGTGCACCACCAGCACGTTGGGCAGCGTCGCCGCCTGAGTGATCGGCGCGAAATCCCGGACCGGGTCGTACGGCACCTTCTTGTACATGATCGGGTTGATCGCGAGCGTGCTCGCGGCCATCAGTATGGTGTAGCCGTCCGCGGGCGACTTGGCGGCGAGCTCGATGCCGATCATCTGACCGGCGCCGGGCCGGTTGTCCACCAGGTACTGCTGGCCGAGGCTTTCTCCGAGCTTGAGCGCGATCGCGCGCGCGATGATGTCGGTGCCGCCGCCGACGGCGGAGGGAACGATGAAGCGCACCGGGTGCGCCGGGTATTGGCCCGAAGCCGCGCCGGCGAGCGCGAACAGCGCCAGCGCGGCTATTGCAGCTCGAGCTTTCTCTCTGCGACGACCTTTTTCCATTTCTCTATCTCCGCGGACACGCGGCGCTGCATCTCCTCCGGGCTGCTCGCGGTCGGCGCGCCTCCCCACTCGGCAAACCTCTGGCCGATATCGGGCAGCCCCAGCACGCGGCGCACTTCGCGGTTGAGGCGCTCGACCACCGCTGCCGGCATCCCCGCGGGACCCGCGAGGCCGAGGAACGAGCTCGCCTCGTATCCCGGCACGCTGTCGGCAACTGTGGGCACGTTCG
>Ga0137397_10000530_pt1 | contig 26382 bp, 29 predicted proteins | sample czorhiz116metaG_FD_106658 | JGI IMG/M metagenome (GOLD analysis project Ga0137397, IMG submission 106658) | Vadose zone soil microbial communities from Angelo Coast Range Reserve, California, USA - czorhiz1.16 metaG | ecosystem: Environmental > Terrestrial > Soil > Vadose zone | place: USA... | reverse complement strand
TTCGTCCAATTGGTGGGATGGGTGGAGGGCGAGTTGATGGGACCGGTGGGCGCGTTGACCGAGGTGGCGGTGGCGGAGGGGGTGCACCCCATTGATCTTCTTCAACATCTTCGACGCCATACTCATCTTCCAGGTCCTCGTGGCGCACCTCCTCGAGTTCGCTCTCTTCGGCCTCGACCTGCACACCATCCTCTGAGCTACTCGGGTGTTCATATTCTTGGTCGGACTCAGGATAACGCGCTGTATGCTGGCGCGGAGGGATGGTACGCGGCGGTGAGCGCGGCGTCGCCTCTTCCTCGAGTCGCGCGGGAATAGGAGGTGGTGGAGGCGGAGATACCACGCCCATGCCTGGCTGGATAGGGAGCATTCCGAAGCGCATGCCTCCCATCCCTGCCAGCTTCGCAGCGATGCGCTGTCGGCGCGCCTGTTCGTCTTCTTCCTCCTCTCCCTCAGGAGCCGACTGTCCTGGGCCTGCCGTGCTCCCCTCAGTATCTTCCGCAGGCTGGGCCAGAATAGAGGGTTGCACGCGGTTGGCGGGAGTCGGTGGTGCACCAAACTTGATGCCCCCAAGCTTCGCCATGCGGTCAGCAATCGTCCTACGGCGCTTCAGATCCTCGTTCCCCTCGGACTCGCTCGCCGCCGGGGGAACGGGTGGTGGGGTCGCAGGCGATGCGGATGAAAGGGGATCCGTGCCACTAATCGGTGGTGGCGAGCGGGAAATTGTCGTAGTATTGGGCGACCTTGATGGAGCGTGGAATCGAGGGTCAATTGGGTCTAGGTCGGAGTCAGTAAGCACACGTGGGCGCTACAGAAGGGAAGTTGCGCACCGCCGACGTTGTCGTCGAATACCTCTTTCTCCAGCAGGAGAGGTGCAGGTACCCGTTTCTTCGATGGGGGCGATGTGGGTCCTGGGACCGCAGCAGTTGATACCACGGCATACTGACCCAAGCCACGTCTCTCTTCGTGGCTTGGCCGCGAGTCCGTGCTCCGGCGAGACTCCATACTTCTGCGTCCATCAGGAACAGGAGGTGCGACGGAAGGCTTACGTGTAGGTGTGGGTACAGGGGGAGGTGGAGATACGAGCTCATCTCGAACTTGAGGCGCCTCTTCGATCTGCCCGGGATCCCAAAGTTCTTGTTCAGAGTGGCTGAGGCTAGGCGGCGGCGGCGGAGGAGGAGGAGGAGGCGGAGGAGCGATGAGTGACCCTTCCCGAGAGACAGACGGTGACGGGAAGGCACGGGACGGCGGTGAGAGCGACGTTCGCTTTGTCAGGGTCTGACGTCGTTGCAAGGCCGCATCCGGAGAGTCCGGTGCAGGGATGGGTATCTCACGGGACGGTGGAAGAAGGGAGGACCTCTTCGCCGGGGGTGCACGTTGGGGAGAGGAGCCTTGGACTAGCGGTGGGCTACCCAGCGAGGGCACTGGAACAGCGCGTGTGGGTGGGGGTAAAGACGTTCTCTTGGGAACCGCGGGCGGCGGAGGAATCCGTGCAAGGACAGCAGAGATGTCGGGGCTCACGTCCAGGACAGGGGGAATAGGGGCGGGTGGAAGTGGGCGGGTGACGCGTGGAGGAGCCATCTCGTTATCGCTGGTGTCGTCTGCTGCCAATGAAAGCTCAGGCGCAAGGGGTTCGCCCTCAGCATGGGCTTGCGCCGCCCCGAAATCGTCGTCTGTGGCGTATTGCCCTTGTACGGTACCGGGTGGGCTAGGCGCCGCTGCGTCACTTACATCCCTCACAGCTCCATGCGTGTCGAAGCCTTGTTCGAATTCCGCAGCTTGTGTGAATGTTTCCACCTCCACCTCGTGTGCAACACGTGTATGCGCATCATCGCAATCGACAGCACCTTCTAATTGCGCCAGTGATGGGTCACCAAGACCATGTTGCAAGCGTGCTTGCGCATGGAGATCAGATTCTATGAAACGAACAGAGGGACTTCATCAACATCCTGTACGATACACCTCAGGTAGAAGGGTAGGGGTAGGGGAACCAATAGGAACCAACGATTAATATTTACCGTCATTCCCATCATCATCGTCGTCACCCTCCTCATTCACAGTCGCGCTTCCACCCTGCAGAAAAACCGAATACGGGATTGGTAGCTCAGCCGTCGCTGCGGGTTGGCTCTGAAGCGTAGTTCCTTTGCTCTCAATAGGGATTACTCCGCCGCTTCCCTTGCGTTCAACGTCAGAAGGCTCATCTTCCAGGGTTGGGGACCGCATGGGCTGTCCGCCAAACGGGTTGAATCCCCCCATCTTTGCGATGCGTTCCGCAACGCGCTGTGTGCGAGCAGTCTCGTCTTCGTCCTCTTCCTCTGCTGGAGCAACAGGAGTCTCATCCTCATTGAGCCCAGGCATCACAACGGGTTCAACTTCTTTCTCCTCTTGCGTAATCCGGGACACTGCGGGGATTGAAGGGACGATCGACTCGCCTATGTCCTCAGGAGACAGAATATCTTGCTTGGGCCTTGCGTCTACCTCGAGCTCATCAGGAGACTCGGTGTGAGGGCTCAACGGCGGGGGTGGAGGGATTGGGGGCGGTGCGCGCGCTGATCCTGCTTCGGGGTCAGGGACAGCCGTGACGCTGAACGACGGTGCAATAGGTTCAAAGTTCTCGTCCGCAGTTTCAGCTGGACGAACGCTAGCATTTGGATCTGCGGCAGTATCGAATCCTGGTTCAACATGATCGGGAACAGAAACAGGTGTGGTCTGGCTCCCGGAGATAGTCTCGGAGACGTCGTGAATGGATGTGTCTTTCTCAAATGATGATGTGGCTGCTTCCGTTTCAGCAGGCGGCGTCTGTTTTTGTGATGATTTCTTGCGTGGAGGAGCAGCGCGGCGCGGTCCCTGTGGGACGGGCATCGAGCGCGGAAGAATATGAGGACTTTCTGAAGCAGGGGGCTGTTGAGGGAAGTTCTCTACGGATCAAGTTATCAGAGACGAGATGTTGCATGGGAGGGGAAATATAAACAGTACCGGAAGGTGTGACCTGAGGTTGGGGAGAAAGCGTTTCTGCCGCTGTCTCATTAGTGGGGGGTGAGGTCGGGAGTGGCACTACGAGGCGTGCGTTGAGTAAACATCCAGAAGACATTGTGCGTATATATACACACCATTTTCCGCGACGCCGGTCTCTACCTGCGCCTGCTCGATCTCTACCTCAGATCTGGGTAACGATTCCGCCACCCGGACGTCGGCAGTCGATGGCTCCTCCTCCTTGGACGTCTCAGGAGCGAGCTCCGCAGGCTTGTGCTTGGTCTCCGGATTGCGGCCGAAGATGGGAGGGCCCATCCCAGCCCTCGTGCCGCCAAGGCGAGCCATGCGGGCGGCGATGGCTGCACGACGCTGCCTTGCCTCTTCTTCAGGGTCAGGCCCGCCCTCCCCTTCGACTGATGCCCCAGCCGCGATCTCAGAGGCATCTTCTTGGCCAGGAGCCTGAGCTGGCGGCGGTTGCGCCTTCGAGAGAGCTGCTAACATATCGTCGCTGGGCGCCTTAAGTGGCGAGGTGGCGGGCTTGTCGTCGGCAGCCGAACTGTCGCCCTCGTCGTCATCACCCGTTACAGGAGGCGCGACAGCGACCTGAGGAGGCGGTTTCCACTTTGGCTTCTCCGCCGGCTTTGGGGGCGGTGCAGCCGTGGGACCCCCACCGAAAGCTCCAAGGCCTTGCAGAGCAGCCATGCGCTCTTTGAGTGATCCCGCTTTGGTGATGCTCACCTTGGCATCACTGGCGGACATACTAGCATCAGCGCGATTGATTACAGGTTGAGTATCCTGCGGAGAAGGTGAGCGGGGCTTCCATTGAGAGAGATTTCCTGGTTTGGGACGAGGTGCGGGAGGTGCGGGTGCAGAGGAGGGCTTCTGTTCGAAGGCGGCGATGCGGTCACGAAGAGAGCCGGGCTTTGGCTTGGGAGGAGGAGAAGAATCTGACATGTGGGCGTGGTGGTTAGTCGCAGGACGTGCTGATAGCTGGTTGCGGTCGTCGACGACGTCGTCCAGATTATCGTGGTCAGCGACTGCGCGTGACGGCATTCCGTTTCGGGCGAATCTTACTTTGGCACACAATCTTACTCAGCGCATACAGCTTGTTTCTATCCGCGCTACCTAGGTCTTGATCAAGCAATCGGAAGAGTAGGCTTTCGCAGGGAATCCTGTTGTCATAGTATTGTAACAAGGACGGGCAATCACACCGGCATTGACCACTGGCAGGAACTACCAGTACTGCAGCCGCGGATATCGTGAACAACTCCAACGCGTCCCACCGTCTCAAAAACTCTATCAATCCAAATTATGGTGTGTCTCGAGCAGCTCCCGCTTGTACGCGCAGGCAGCAAGCTCTTGGTTGATCCGCTCGTTAAAGCGCCTGAGTAACTGACTGGAACTAGGGCCGCGGGGTAGAAATAGCCGGCACTACTGGCGATCATTAGGTCGGCGACCACAGTTTGGCACGCTGGTGAGTGCCTCCACCAACTCGCGACCGAAAGTTGCTTGCTTCATTACTCATTAGTATCATGGGCAAGGCCCTTCAGGCTTACTGTCGAAGCCCATTCCAATCTCTAAACCCGCCGATACCCGTGAATGGGGTAGGGGTCTTGGAAGGGTAGCAGAGGCCTACCCGAACCCTTACCCGTCTATACCCTACCCCGCAACCCGTGCGGGTAGACCCGACCCGTGACAATGCCTAATACTCACCAGGACTACTCTCAACAAACGAACGAGGTGTCAATTCGTCAAATTTGCAAGCCGTTGCCGCCTTTCCCTGTCAATCAGATACAAAGTCTACAGTTGTGGATATCAAGAATAAAATAACAAGCTCTACCGTCTCATAACTACAACCAATCCAAATTATCGAGGGTTGTCTCAAGCAGCTCCCGCTCGTACGCGCGGGCCGCAAGTCTTTGGATTTGCTCGTCAAAGCGCTCGAGTAACTCACGTCGAGAACTGGACCGTGAGCAGAGGATGATTATCTGAACCTCGCATATGTTGAAACTGCCTACCCTGCATTGTTGGCCCCGGTGACTAGAAAATACGCAGTGGCAGCGCTGGTACCTGTCTTGACCAACTCATGAAAGAGGGCCGCGACTATATCAGCATTGGGACCAAGGCGCGAGGATCTACTGAGTAGTCAAAATCACTGATACAACAGGAGAAAGAGGCATACATGATTACAGGAATCGCGACAGACGGAGTAACGCAAACGGCGAGGCATAGAATTGCGACAGCAGTGGGAGCACGCATTACTATCAATATCGTTGAAGTCGTTGAGAGATAGGTGAGCTGAGAACAGCTGGGTAGAAAAAAGTGATTGGTAACCAGTACCTAGACAACGAATGGGCGAGCAAAAGCTAGATAATTCGAGCTGCACTCCGGCCTTTTAAGCTGTTCGCCACTTCCGCGGGCCACCAGAGAGCTATCACAGTGCTATCATCCCCATTTTGATTAGACACTCTGCTAAATGGGGATGATAGCTCTTGCTGCAGCTCGACAAATGTCACACGTTCGCGGTTCTCGTCCCAACGTACAAGCAACGTTTTGACAGCCCTGAGCTGACCTCAACCCAGGCTAACTTGGTGGTGGGACAGCGGCCCACTGCCAGTGGCAGCATTTAGAGAGTAGACTACAGCAATACTAGAGTTGCTGCACTCCTCTCTGCAGGCGCACTCAGGCTGGCCAAGGTACGGGCATAGCAACCCGCTGTTGCTCATTGTCCCACATCTCACCTGACCAGTGTTTGAACCTAAGGTGAGCCGACAACTTGCCAGTGGCTCCTCCTGAGGGGAAAATTTGAAAGAGACAAACCACGGGGACATGCATGATGCATCTACTGCACTGATACACCTGCGTAGCAAGTGCACTGAAAGCAGGAACAGGACAAACGCTCAGCGCTCAGCCTCAGCATCCCATGCCTTCGGTAAAGACACAGTTTGTGTGTGAAGGGCCAGTCATGCATGCATGAAAATAAGTTGCAAAAAGAAACAACAAGAAACAAATTACACAACATGAAAAAATATATTCAAAGACGGAATACGTGCTCGTGATCAATATAAATTAATGTGTGGTGCCAAAATTTTGATGAATGCGCTGTCAGCGCACCCCGAAGCTCAGGCTGAGCATGGTGGCGCACCCGGCGGTCCACCGTGGCGTTGCCGTCTCACATTTTATTGTTGTATGTACATCGGTAATCTATTATAGGATTCCACAAGCAATAGTCTTTTCGTATACATCATACCAAGGAATACAGGCGCCACTGCGACATCGAAATAACAAAAAATGCCCTAATTTAGAGAACCCGCGTGCGATTGAAGAAGCTAGATACGGACTCTGAGAATGACACACTTGGCCGAACCTCAACCCCCACCGTCTCGTGCTCCGCCAAATTGTCTATCTCCGCTGACCACGCTTGCTTTGATATGTATGATTTGAAGCCGACATACCCTCTGCTGGAATATCCCGCGCGCACGACATAGAATTGGATGCGGGAAGAAGCGATGCCTTGCAGCAGGTCTGGAAACAAGTCCAGGACATGTTTCTGGGCTCGCTATATTCGGTTTGGGAATAGAAATCGACGAGTCAATATTGAGGTAGGTGCCTTGGCTCGCAAGCACGAACGACATACCGTGTAACTTCGGATTTTGAAGGACTTAATCAACTTGCCATTGAAACCGAAATACACCCTTTCCGAGACTGCGCTAGGTTGTACTAGGGATCTGGGGTCTGTGTAGGCGCTATATGATCTGGAGGGTGCATAGGAGTAGCCTGAGTAGGAGCGAATCGAGGGGGAACTGTACAGGCTGTACCGCCCTGGGTATGGATCATAGACGGACATCGAAGGGGGAAACCGAGAGAGACCAATGTTAACACTCAACCTTTATAGTCTAGTGTCATACGCATGCCCGCCCCTGCGTGGCACCACCACTTAGAGGAGGTGATTGGTATCAGGCGCCCAGCCTTTGGCCAGTGCGTGCGTTTGAAATGAACATCTGGGCCCGGTTCACGGCACTAATTACGCAAGTCCTGTAATATGGAAGGAAACGGGCAGTTCCTGTTCCGGGTTAAAAACGGCATCAGGACGTTTGCACACAACGAGGTATCATGCCAAAAGACGCACCCCGGTTAAACGTTCATTGCCCGGTGCGACGGTGGTCGATCGAACTCTCTATATCCTGTTTCCGGTTTTCCTCTGGAGTGATGCCTAACATACCTAGCCTAGGATCGCGCAGAAGCTGGGTATGGTATACGAAGAAAGCTGGATCAATATCGGGGGAAGCAGCAGGGAAGCAATACGTGACGCGGAGGGATGATGTATTACGTCAGCGATGGGCAAGGGTGTTTGCCACATCAGTGATATCCCGATGCCGATGCCAGAAACCTCGATGACATGCGAGTGCTAGACCTCACAATGCCGTCATTTTTCATTGCGATGAGATATGGCGGATGGTTCACCAAGGTACTGTCCTGTCCTGTACTACTGTACTGTACATCATGATGGTCCAAGCAGTGGCAGCCAGCCTCACCTGAGCAAATCTAATATGTCAACAAATGAGACCGCTACTATGGTGATGATCGATGACCCTCGCTCGGGACAGCAAAGGTGGGTTGGATAACATGTGCCGTCGATTTTGGGGTGCTGTTGGCAAAGCGGTCAAATATTGCTCCGAATTCCCTCCTTATCGACAATTCAGTTCAGCTTCAAAGGCATCACATGCATCACAATCGGATGGCCGAAAATGCCAATGACGTCAGAAGGGTAAGTTAATGTTCCACTCAGTGGCCATCTTAGTTTAACGAGCCTTTGTCTCTTATCTCCTGCTCCCGACTGCGACGCAATCTCGGTCCTGCCGTACCATCTAAGTCGCTTGGCGCTCGGCCTTCTTTGGCTGTGCGTTCGAAAAGCCATGAGGATTTGTGCCAGTCTCCTCGTGCGGCACCCTATGGACATGCCCCAAATCTCAAAAGGTCGGAGGAGTGGACAACCTAATGCCCAAGTGCCGTCATTGGAGGGGACACGTAGACTCTGGAGCCTCGTGCAGTCTATACTATGCTTACCAGCTGTCTCTTCCACAGCACCAATATTGTATCATCAACCTAGGTGGTCTCTCTGCAGATCCCAACCTTTTATGGCTCCCTTCAGTATAATCTCAGAGTCAGAGACTCGTTTCGTCATTCCTTGGGCAGGATGACAGGGTTGGGACCTACGCGGGGACTCCGAATGGACCGTATGGACGGGGAGTTCCCACAGTGGTTTTTGCGTAATCGCATTACAAAACAGGCCAATTTCAGGTGAGCTTTCAGCAAGCAAATTGTTCGCACTTCATGCCTTGGCCCGCGGTGGCTGCAGTTGCGCATCTGACCCGCCACGCGTAACACCTTCAATGCTGTTCGCCAGAAAGGCTCGCATCTGCGCTGGAGATGGCCCGGGCCGCGTCGAGGATGGCCAATGATGCCGTACGAACTCCCCGCAGGCGAGTGCATTTTTACTGGCATTTTTACTGGTAGGTGTGATGATTTCTCGGTGCTCTTATTTAGATCTGCGCAATGACGCTGCCGCGCAACCGATTCCCGACTGTTACAAAGTCCATAGAGTTCGAGTTCCGTCTCCCGCAGGGCGTTCGAACGTTCGGTGCTTTGGAACAAGTCGTTTCATTGAAAATCTTCGGGGTCGGCGCGAATGCTACGGACAGCATTGTCTGGAATCCATTCTCACCGGCCGTGTAAGAGCGAGTTACACACCATTACTCCCCGACTCGCGGGCCTGGAACTTTCGTGCCTTCCATGCGGTCCAGTCTCAAGAAGCCAGTCTGCGAGGGCGTATTGGTCTTGGAAAAGCTGATAAGCCAGCAATTGAGAGCGGCAGGAAACGGGTCTTTGCTTCGTTGTTGATGCCGCGCTGGAGCCTTGCACGACGTGTGCTGTCAGACATGCGTTACTGATCTGGATTATGACATACAGTGTTCACCCATGCGATTTTCGGGACGATCTACCCACATTGAAACCGTTTCTGGCTAAAGTGAATAGCCCAATTATCCTTTCTTGGACCCATTTTGGCCAAGTGCGCAGTGCAGGCGTGGCATCCTGTGCTCACTGGCAACGTTTGATGCGTTCGGCCCAGTCCCCGTGCATGAAGGAAGGGTGGTGAATTAGAGGCTGGTGGGGATTAAGAATAACACGACGTACTAAATGCTCTGTCCGAATGTAGCATGGCCCCCTCGTGTTGCATCGAGACGTAACTTTCGTGACATTCCGGAGAGCCTTTCTGAAAAACTTCACCCGAGAAGTTCTTTCGGTCTTCCCCTAGAAAATGCAGGCACGTTTGTCCCACATTTCCCGGTGTACCCTTGATTCAATGTACAGTTGTTTCTGAGCCGAGGGTTGCACAGCGTGACAATATTAATGGTGTGTCAGGGTCCACGTTTGGCAACGGGAACGTCATCAGTACCCTACTATATAATTCTCACCACTCATATGTTCCGAGCATCAGCCACTGCAGATCCAGAAAGGGAAAAAAAGGATACTGGACGTTAAGGGGTTTGAACCCTTGACCTCACGCATGCAAAGCGTGCGCGCTACCACTGTGCCAAACGCCCATGAATAACTCGTCTCCAAATACAATACGTCAACAAACACGAATAAGCCGGGAAGCCCCGGTCCGAGCCGGTCCGATTACGCGCCTTGGGACGTGAACGTCAAACCGACAGTGAGTTTTGTGACAATGAGTCTGTCTTCTTTCCTGCTCGGAAAGCGCCATTCGAAGGACATCGACGGAGATCTAGACTCTCTTCTGCGTTCCTCGGTACGTCTCTTACATCCACAACCTTTCAGGGGGCTAATTCTGGGTCCTTTTGTCCAGATCTCGACGCCCCCGACGAACCCCAGTACGGCTTTAACCAACTCCGGGGCCAAACGAAGGAGAGACGCTTCAAAAGATGCTGTCCCTTCTCTTGTCAAGCGTAAGAAATCGGTAGACGCAAGGAAACAGCCTTCCCTCAGGCCGCCACGAACAACCCACCTAGGCTCACGTTCCAAAGCAACCAAGGAAAGGAAGGTTACTGAAGTTCCAAATAAGAAGGCTGAAACGAATGAAAGTCCGGCGGAGAGCGACGATGAGGATGCTGATGCAGGACTAGAAGAGGCTTACGAGCGTAAGGTCCGTTTTGGAAAACAGGTTGCTACGCGCTCCTCGAGGAACAAGGAGCAGCCGAGTAGCTCCTCTGAAAGCGAAGGGGAGACATCTCAACTTGTTCATGAGACCGCGGTGAAGAAGAATAAGAATCGACGGAGCCGGACACGGCCAGGAAAGGTGCATAGTTCTCCCCCTGACGAGACAAAAGAGGAGCGTGACGCACGCACGATATTCCTTGGCAATGTACCAATGGAAGTCGCAAAGGGGAAGGTACTGTATACCATGAGCTCCTTCCTTCCTTCCGTGACCTCTCTCATCTTACAAATTGGCAGTCTGCCCTGAAGGAATTCAAACGACATATACTTTCGCACGTCCCGGGAGCTAAGATCGAGTCCCTGCGCCTCCGTTCCGTCGCATTCCAGAGGCCGACGTCCGCCGCACCTGCGCCACGCGCACACAGCCTCGGTCGCACTGCGGAATGGCGTGCAGCCAAGGGTGACGAGGTTTCGACACCACTGCCCGGGTTCAGTTCTGGAGACAAGAAGAGGATCGCTTTCATAAAACACGAGCTTCACGCGGACGCGGACGCCGTAGCCGTTTACGTGGTCTTTGCGCACGGAGCGGACCTAGCTCCCGACGACGCCGCAAAAAGCGCGGTCGCCGCCCTCGACAACACGCAGTACATGGGCCGCACCCTGCGCGCGGACTCGGATACCACCGGAGGTGGTGGCGTAGGCGATCCGAAACGCACGATCTTCGTCGGGAGTCTCGATTTCGCGAGCCGCGAGGAAGATTTGCGCGAATTCTTTGAGGGCGTCGTCGCCGCGGAGTGCGGTCCTCGCAGCGTTGACGATCCCGACTTGGGTGATGAGGAGAGCGTCAGAGGTTCGAGTGCTGACGTTGGAGCCAAACCGAAGGCTTGGGTGACCCGTGTTCGAATAGTCCGCGACAAGGACACGCAGCTCGGCAAAGGCTTCGCATATGTGCAATTTGCGGTGCGGATCGTCTTCCTCTCTCACTCGCTCCAGACGACGTGGACCAGACTGATATCTTATCACTCCGAGACAGGACCGCGAATGCGTCGACGAGATACTCGCGCTAGAACCGGGCAAGCTCAAGTTCGCTAAACGCAAGCTGCGCGTGGAGCGCTGTAAAACCCTTCCAAGTACATCCAACGTTCCCCGCAACTCCCGCACCTCCGCAGTATCTCCCTCCAGAGGCTCCCACCCACCCACGAAACTCGCACCCCTCACGGCTATACCTAAGGGTAACCCCGATCTGGGCGCGCAGCTCGCTCGCTTGCCCAAGGCCGCGCGCAAGGCTGCTAAGGCGGCCGACCCCGAACGCGTCGCTCGCCGTCTCGCGAAGAAAAAGGCACGCAATGTTCTGCAGGTGCCGGAACAAAAGGACCGATTGCGCGTGCGGAAAAAATCGGCGGAACATAAGGGCGGGGATGCCGCTGTGCGTCAGAAGAAGACCCGGGTGCGCAGCGAGCGGAGCGCGGCTAAGCGGAATACAAAGAAATAAGAATCATGGGATGTTATCGGTTCTCTTTTCATTTTCGGGAATGAATAGTTAATAATACTACATCATGCACGTCGATTCTCGTTACTTCTTCCTCCAATTTCTCGTCCCTCCGGGCTCCAAGCCGGGTTGTTACAGATGATTGGACCGACACCTCCTTCTAGCACTGTATCGACGGTCAGTTCAAGTGTTGGTGCGATTGGAACAGCTTCCATCGCCCACAGGGCGACCGCGACCGTACTGTACAGGCTTCAGCATCGAGTCGCGGGCCACACCACGGCCATGAAACCGACGTACTTCGTTCCGTTGTAGTCTAGGATCCCTTGATGCACTGGAAACTTGAACTGGGGCCTAGATACGAGTACGTGTCAGTAACGTTCTAGTCCTCGTCGACAGGTTCGTAGGAACGGCGTACCCGAGGTTCGCCACGCGCTTGCCCATCATCCATCCGTTGACGAATAGGAATGCACGGTATGGCTGGTTGCTCTTATCGAACGTGAACGACAGCATCACATCAAAGCCCGAAGGGATATTCAAAGGGAACGTGGCGACGAAGAACCCGACGCCAGCGGCGCCGTCAGGCAAGCCGGCCGAGAAGTCCCGTTCCACCCAACTACTCATGTCGAACCCAGGGAGATGCCATCCGGCGCGCTCACCAAAAAGTCCGCCTTCGTTCAGCACACCGCGCGTGGTGTCGGGGAAACTATGTGAGAAAGTGGGCATGACCGCTCCGGGGCCCAAGAACTTAAAAGGGATGCGTACCCCGTGTATCCGCCGATTTTGCCTTGAACCCGCCAGGTACCAAAAGTTCCGTCGTTGAGTTTGAAGCTGCGCACACCGCGCGGGGACTTCGAAGCGTTCGTCATTTCTTTTTTGCAGGGTCAGAAGAAAATCTGGAAGAGAAGAACGTAGTTACCGTCTACCGTCTGGTTTAGGCCCATGTTATCCTACAAGGTATCGTAACTCATTGGCAGATCTTACAGGTATAGGCCCTTACCTGGACGATAGTGATAATGTTGTCTGCGCCGGGTGTCAAAGAGCCAGTTGGGAAAGTGAATCGATCGTCGGTCTCTTCAAGAATACGACGATTATTCGTCGAGCTATGGATCGGCATCAGTAAGGTGTCACCTCGTAGTCGAATGCCGGACTATACGTACTTCCCGAATGAAGTACCTAGAAAATGCGAGTTCAACCAGACGCTGGCAGCAAAGGCTGTTGAATGTCAGGAGGTGCTGAGGAACGGCATGACAGGGAAGCCACCTTCGCCACCGTTGATAGACAAGTTGACAGAGGTCTCTTGACCTGTTGCGTTGAAGTGCCCCCGCCAAAGTACAACATTCTCACAGCTGAGAACGCCCGATTAGAGGCTTTTATTCGAACTCAGGTCGGATTCCACATACAACTCATAGTCACATCCATACAACACTCGCCCGTCTCCGTAGTAGGGCTTGAATGGGATATGGGTCGTCAAATGGTTCGCCACCACCCACTGGGAGTCGTCAAAGTTCGGTTGGATCTCCGGTAAGCTGTCGCTGAACTTCCATCCCCTGAGGGCTGGCACTGCGATTTTCGTACTTGGGAATGTCAGACGCCCTACAAACGAGCCTGGGAAACGAGAGAGAGCATCCGTCGCCGTGGAGTTTTTCGCGATGGGTTTGCCGTTCCACGTCACCGCTGTCATGTGAGACGGACCAATGACTTGTAGCGTGATGCTCGCATTCAAGTCACCTTGTAATGCGAGCGTTCCATCTGCTCCGAACGAGGCATTTCTGACGAAATGCGGACCACCAACAAGTATGGTAGTGTTAGTGCCTATCTGCCAGAAATTTGCATGTGGGCCAGTCCCAGCGAGCACCGGAGCGAAAAAAGTGTCTGCAGTAAGCGATGTGGAAATCAACACCAGTGAAGTTTTTGTGTCAATGACCGCGAAGGGTCCCCCTCCCAGGACACCATCGGGGAATCTGAGGTCGACCTTGGTTGAATGAGACAGCGCGAGCTCACTGGGCTCACCGCGATCGACTACGACATACAGTACATCGCGGGTGCCGATGTGGCCAGAGAAGAAGATCGGTGCAGTGGACCAGAGAATGAAACCGGAGGAACCGTAATGGTAGTCAGTCACCATCACCTTGGACTGTCGACCATTGAGAGTGATGTTGGGAACAGCCTGGGGAATGGTGATGGTCCCTGCGCTCGTTGTCACTGTCAGATTGAAGGCTGTCAATGCGCTACCAAACGAAACATCAACTTGAGAGAGGTACGAGGTGGAACGTAGAGTGCATACGTAGATGATGAGTTGGCCTGGCGTGCGATCCAGAAGCGGGTACCGGTATCCGGGTTCTTCAATACAGTTACGAAGGCAGCAGGATTCGAAACCTCACACGCGCCCGACGTGCTGTTTCCCATCCTGTCCGTCTTGAGGAACTCCGGCGAGCTTCTCAAAAACAGGCCCTGAGATTTGAGCTCGCTGAATTTACCGGTAATCTCGCGCGATTCTTCAAGAGCTGCACCGTAGTCATAAGACGCTGTGCTAATGCATCAGTAAGTGACCCGCCAAATTGCAAATTGGCTTTTACTGTAGACCCCTGGAAATGGGAGGCCGCCCCAAGAAGTGCCTCTGTCCCACGATGCGGGTGAAAATCAAGAAGAGTACTACTGATAGAGACAGGCATTTACCCGTAGAACATGTAGAAGTTCATTAGTTTTGCGTTGGAGGCCCATAACTGGCGATAAAAAACGGATTGGAAATTCGGTCCTGTCATCTCCCGACAGGAAGCATATCCGGGGGCCGTTGGGCCCCATGCATCAAAAGAGCCACCTTGAAACTAATCTAGGTTAGCATGGCTAACAACAATGTACCCATGTGTCACACCTCGGGAACGTAAAATGGCTGGCTTGGGTTGGTTTCTACGAATACAGGGGTTGGACGCCACCATCTCGGCATAGTAAGAACATCAAACCTTCGTGATAGTCGTAGTAGTTCGTCACAACGGGATTCCACGATTCTGGGTGAGAACAGTCAAATCTTTGTGGGTACGAGTCCAGGCTTCACGAATCAGATGGGTAGCGGGATACGACCAAAACGAAGTAGTGCGTACCCATAAATGTCTACGGCACCCTGTGAGAATATACGGCATGAGAAACACGGCCGTACAAGGAATAGGTTGGTATCCACACCGTCCCGTTAACAAAGTTCCTTCCCTCACTTGGATCGTTGTATGTGAGCGGAACAACAATGGAAGAGTTATAATAGGCAGTCTCGAGCTCAGCGAAGTATTCCGCGTTACCATATCCACTTTGGAAGTATTCGTTATCTGATCGGACCAGTATCTGCATGTGGCGTCGCCTCGTAGGAAATTTGGCACACACCGACTTGAATCGCTTTACAGGTCATGGGCATTCGCATGACGGCTTTCAATTGCGGATGTTACTTACCAATAACAGGCCCACCCTCTGAGATCTGATTTGATCCTGTTTCTTCGATAATTCCATGGACATAATCCTGCCATGCATGGTGGAAGTCTGTTGCGTTCGTCCGTAGCGTACCCTCAATCTGGCTGGTCACCCAGTGTGCTATCCCACCCGCAGTTGTTTCCGCATTTATGTACGGGCCAGGGCGGAGGACTACCCACACTCCGGCTGCCATAGCTGCATCAAAAAGTGGTTGTAAAGCACGAAAAGAATCGAAGTCGACGACTCCGGGTGCGGGATTCAAGAGGCCCCAGTGAGTGTACACTGAAACCGCGTTGAGCCCTGCTGCCTTCAGTTTCTGGAGAATATCCAGCCAAAGAGAAGGGACAGGCAAGCGGAAGGTATGAAATTCGCCCGAGCTGCCGGAGGCGTAAGACGCGCTCGCCGCAGGAGTAAACCTCACAAGCTCACTATATCAGGACGCGTTGTCCACGCAGGACGAGTGTGTAGTTGTCCCATTGTACTTGGTCTGTGCGACCATTAGAAGACAAGGCGGGGAAGGTAGGTCCGGGAGATGTTATCCAGTCCTTTGTCGCGTTTGAAAGGTTATCCGAAAGACAAGGCATCAGGAAAGTGTTGGACCATGAAGGAATCGAGCGAAGGAAGGCGAAGGTGATGCCGAGTATGATGGACACGAAAATGAGGGTAGACCAAGTCAAAAACCTTGGCGAATTTCGCCTTGTAGTAACTGGGCCATGGTCATGAACGGTTGCTACCTCGTCACGTCGAGGAAATGACAGTGTGGGTTTTCTGGAAGCCGCGAACACTTCGTGGATGGGCTGCTTTATATCATCATGTGGCAGGCAAGTGGTCTGCATTCCGTCCACATTGAGCGGTGCTCAGTAATGACGATACAAGTTCGCTCGGGGACGATTTCGGAAGTACTTGGTTCGGGGGAAAGGCGCGTCAGGCTGTCAATGCATTGCGTCAGGCCTCAGGCCACGCCCTGCCTGCGGTTTTCACGACGGACTACTCTGCCCTTCTGTCCGTCACATAAAAACTTTCTGAGACAGCCCATTTCTGAAGGCAAATGTTACTTGCAACGAAAATGAAATTGTCCAGGTCAAGGAACTATCTGGCGGATTCATCATGCACCACAAGTCTTTGAATTGTACCATACTTTGAGATACCAGAATCGAATTTATAGTTTCGCGCCAAATGCGACGAATGATCGACAACAAGGATGTAGACATCTCTACATGGGAAGGAATACCAAACAGTGTGTAGCCAGTACCACTGAAATAACGATAGCGAATGGGGAGGAGGGGTGATGGGAGACTTGAGCGACCGATGACCCCTCTGACTCTGAAGAAAGGATTAAACTGAAAGGCTGTAGTTAATGGCAGTCAAGTCAAGAGAATCAATAGGACGAAGGAAGGCCTCAGCAAGAAAAATGTCAGGTCCTTTCCTGCGTCTCACGGCAGGTCATACTCATTAAAATCAGATATTTTGAAATCATCGGCGAAAGGTCGCAAAACTTAAGAAATAAAAATGATGAGACGAGAGCGCTCACCATGTTGGCCGTTGAGATGTTTGACGGTTCATGAGGAACATGAATGAACCTTGAAAAAATTTCGCGTTTGTAGGCGGCCCGAGGACGTTGCGCCCATCACGATGACACTCTCGCCCATACAACACCGGCGCGTTTCTGTACCTTTCCTCTTGCTTCCTCTTCATTTGGCGCTCACACAAACTCGATATCTCTTGGGACCGTCTATTTCGTGACCCAAGAGTCCCATGGATTTTTGGATCAGAATATTATAGGTCCAGAACAAGCAGCGCCCAACGAAACGCCAGTTTGCCTTTTGGATTGCCGCCCTCAGTCTCACGTCTCTCTCCGACATTTTTTCGAACGCTTGGACAGTCCCTCCGACGGATATCCCAACCGCGCAATGAAGCAAGAAGACACTACTACACAGTTGTCAGGGTTTGCTGTCACGCAACAGCTGATCCTCGGGGAGCTCGATACCGAGATCCGTGTTAGAGAAAGATTGCAAGAGGCAGTTGAGTCACGCATCGCCTGGGCAACCTCTTTACAATCATCTCTCGGCGCTGTGACTGAGACGCATGGTACGTCTGTCTGCCAAAGAAGAGGGAAAAAATGACCTTCACCTCCGTCGTGCTTCAGGTTCTGGGTCCAGGCTTGACGTTGCCAGCGCCAACCCCTTCCAAGTCGCTGCTGCCGATGCCCTCGACGTCGCAGAAGCACCATTGCTCCCCATCTTGTCCCGTCAAGCTCGCTTCATTAATCGTCCCACTGATATTGCTCCTGCACCGTCACCGACTTCCTCCACGAACCTCTATTCTCGACCCCACACGCGCCACACGCGCCTCAGGCGTTCGTCACCGGCCATCCAAACCCCACCTAAATTCCTCTACTTTCGTGATACCTCCACCGATACTATCGCGCGGCTCTCATGCCCTGACTGCTCCCGTAGTGATTTCCCGCGCGTTCAAAGTCTCTTGAATCACTGCCGCCTACAACACGGGCGTGAATTCGGAAGTCATGACGATTGTATTCGTGGCTGCGCAGTTCATGTATCAAAACATGAAGAATCATGGATCATTGAGAACGGGAGCGAACTCAGACAGAGCGGATTGCCGAGTTTGCGAAGGTTGTTTGAGATCGCGGTTGGCAGCGCTAGTGGTTCATTAGGGATCGCATCAGCAACTGACGCATCAACCAGACAACCAGGCGTTTGTCAAGAGGATAATTGTATCCAGGAAGAAGAGACTCCTCAAGCCTCAACACCTATCCACACACTTTCCAGTACGCACCTCTCTCGGACCCTTGGTCACCACGCCGAGTCTCCTGCGCTTGCGCCTTTCCTTGGGCGCGCGCCCAAACGTCGTGGTATAATAATACATGACGAGAATACTCCTGTGGACATTGATGGCGGGAAACAAACGTTGGTTAGGCGGCGATGGCGTAAGCCTTTTATTCATCGAAGTCGTGCCCGTCCTTCGCTGGATGTTGCAATCCCTGCTGAAGCTCCGGTACCACAACGCAACCCTGTCATCACACAGGGCACACGCTTCCACGTCGTCGCTCGTGTGGCCATATCTGACCGTAGCCTGTGGATTCCGGTTGGTGGGTATCGTTGTGGTGAATGGTGAATGGCCGTCCTTTACCGATTTACCAATCTCCATCTCATAGATCGACGATCCGACAGCCCACCTAATCACACGCATCAGTGGTGGTTGAGTATTGGTGCGCCTACATACGTGCGTCTTTATCGCATGTGGGGTTGTACGAAGCGCTCAACTGAGCCTGTAGAGTTTGCCGCTCGGTGCGATTCTAGAGCGTGCAACTGTCACTTGCTTGTCTCCAGGTACCTCTCCCATCGACGGGCCCATAGAAGTGACAGGGCCTCCATTTTTCGCGGGCGGAACTACCGCGCAGCCGTTCCTTGCGCGGCTTAGGCTTGAGTGGACGAGCGGATCACTAAATCCTCCTCTGGAAGTCGACCATTGGGTGGAGGTGCGATTGTCGGTGGATTGTTTATCTATGTCTGATGTCATTGTACCGTCATAGCTTGATATGTTGCATGCTGGAGCACCGGTACTTGGCGATGAACAGGTTCTGGATGTCGAATTGGACCGTCAAACCGCGTTTCTCCCTGTAGATGAGCCGACACAAGGCACGGATCCTTGGGATTTGCGTCACGGGTCCTCACGCGCCCAAGCAGAACCGGCGCCAGTTCTTCCCGGTGCGTTTTGAGCTACCTATCTTGGTTTAAGCTGATCGTCGTTTATTTGATCTTTTTTTTTTTCACAGGATATGTTGTTCTCCTTAGGTCACTTGTTCCGAAGTTTCCGTTGACATTACGAGGTTTGGAAAATTTATTCCATCCGCTTCGCCAATCGCTAGAACCTTGATGACAGATATGAAGAGTAAAGTTTCAGGCCCTCTCCCGTATAAACTTGTGTCCTCTGCGACGCACTTTCGTGCGCTTGTTCCTGGACGGAGAAAAGCCATAGAGGTCAGTGACATTCGTCTACGGTCACAGCCTCTGAACATGAGTATAGTGGGCACGGGCACGTGCCCTCCACGAGGCATATGATGAAGTCCGGGAGGAGAAGGGACCGGCCGACGATTATCCTTATCTAAGCACGGGAGACGTATTCTCCTGGCTTGCGGACACAGGATTATCTCTACGTCAAGTTGTGCCTCAATCTGCGCCCGCCACTGAGCCCTCTGAGAAGAGAACGTCCGAACGAATCACGCCATCAGTTATCAATACGTTTTGTACGGCCTGTGGTGTTGGGTCGGCGCCGCGTTCTGTGGCGCAGAGCAGCAGCTCGTGGGAAGGCCCGACGAGCGATGGCTCTTGTTGCCATTCATTTCCTTTGTCACGCTTTCCACTTTTGGATGTGGGTCCCATCGCCTCCGCCCAATCAAAGAATCGTCCAAATGGCCCCGTCCAGTCGACCCCAGAAAAGAAAGGGTGTTTCCCATGGTCGAGTCGAGAAATTCTGACCGCAACCGATCCCACTCTGACAATCGCGGTCCGTTGCATTGTAACTCCACTGCGGTTACGCTGTTTCCCAGAGTCGAATAACGCTTCCATTTCTGGTGCCAGCCTACGCCCCAATAACTGCACCGCCATTACCCCAATAGCTGACGATTCCGACTCGCTCATTTTCCGGTCTGATTTTGACGCAATTTCCGAGTCCGTCTCGGTGTCGTTGGCTTCGTCTGCAGTGCTCGCGCTTGCGGTACGCGAGTTCGCCCGACGTCTAGTACATTCGGCTGTCACTGCCTCCACAAGCGATCACACACGAGGAGCAAAAGGGAGTACACGTGCCGTCCTCACGCCGACACACGTCTCAGCGGGCGTACTTGGATCGTTCCTGACACGTGACGGAGTCCTCCGAGAAATCCCCCTGTCACCAATCGCACTGGTCTTGGCCACCCCTGCTGTTGCTGTGCGTTGCTCGCCAAGAGACCTATCCCCACCTTCCGATATCGTGGACATTTCTTCATGCAGAGGTTCTGTCTCTGGAGTACATTCGTCGTCTCACTGTGCGGTTGATAAGGACGTTGAGACTGTTTGAGCGCTAGGTAGGGTTCACAGATTACCACGACGATGTGAGAATGCCGTATACTTACCCTAGGAGGCAATGCAATGTGTATTTGAATATTTAACACTGCATTTTAGCGCAGTATGGTCCGAATCGTGGGTAATCGATCCGATGGGCATTTCCTTTTTTTTTTTTCTGGGAAAAACCGGAATTAGACTGAAAACGGCGCAGAGATATGTCGTCTGAGATCTGAGATCTAACGCCTCCCTTCCCATGTGCTCCGGGCTGTCCTTTTTAAACTCTCCGGAACAAATGGGACATATAGTACGGCGTATGTTCGCATTTCAGCCTCTGTGCTCTTCGTCTCTCCAACGGCGCTCCCTTTCTCCTTCGTCTCTCTACATCCCAGGTTCTTCGTGGAGCTCTAGTCCTTCGCACCTTGTTACCCACCATCTTCCCTTCTGTGACCCGCCGATTCGCTTTCAATCATGAATCCTGGTGCTGTACCCCCCACAATAGGCAACACCATTGGAGCTATGGTCCTAGGATGGGGCGTTTCGTGTCTGTATGTCCTAATATCGCGTGACCCTTGCATTCCACCCCTCACCCCGGTCTCCGCATACGCGCACGCGATAGTTTCTTCGGCATGCTCTGCATTCAAGTCTGGACATACTATCAGCGATACCCAAACGATAGCAGATCATACAAGGCCCTGGTGCGTGGATGCGAATATACCTGTCTCTCGTCAAGAGGGCCACTGACTGACGCTCGTATTATCTGCGCGCGCGGCACCGCAGGTTGTCGCACTATGGTAAGCGCGTTCCTAGCCGGCCCGCTTTTATCCGCCAAGGTTGTGCTCAACGCGACGTGTTTCAGGGTCCTTGAGGCAGTTCATCAAGCGTTCGTCGGCCATGTTGCTTGGTTCTACGTTGTCGAGTGGGTACCCCGGGTATGCTTTTTCACCCGAGGGCATCCAACTCTAACGCGTTGCATGTGCAGAAACTTTGGAAGCCTCCTCGTGCTTCTCAAGCCCCCAGTATGGTAAGTTCCACCCATCAGCGCCCGTTGCGTGTCTGTCCCCTTACGCGCGCGCCCTGACTCGTCTTCTTCACAGGACCCTTAGCGTGAGCTCTTTTGCGTGATTCCATTTCATTACGTGCCCTGACCGCCACCAAAAGATTCAAACCGTATTGGGAGTGAGTCTTATCCTAAGTCTGTATCTCGAATTTACGCATGCTTACGCGAGTCCCTTGTCTATCCTAGGCCCTCGTTGGGCTTATCGTAAAGATGTAATCATTCTTCAACTCTTCGCCCCCTGAATCCACGCTCACGCCTCACTCGTTGACTTTTTAAGGTGTTTCGGAATGCGTGTCTGGAAGTGTGAGGCTTTGTTCTTTACTTCCATGCGAAGAATATTCTCGAACTGATCGAATTTTACTAGTCTCCAGGGGAAATGTTGTGGTTACCGGGCTCATTGTGCGTCCTCTTTTGTTTTTCTTCTCGCATCCGGAGGTTTTTACTGACATTGCATTTCCGTGGGGCTAGATGGGCATGGCTTTTGCCCAATTTGGTAGGTGCTCGGCTCCCCGGCACAAACCTTTATTCCTGACGCACAATCTCTCTAATTTATCTGAAGCTACCGCTGTTGGTACGAACGTGCTTTATGATAACGTTAACTTTCGCTGACTGCCCCGCTTACAGTGTATACCATCAGATCGTAGGCTACCTTTTCCTCCAGATGACCCTACCCCGATGGCTGACTTTCAACGTCTACTTAGCTTCGACCTCCATATAGGCCAGGCAGACCAGATCGCAGTGCGCATTTTCGTTCATCTCTTTGATCCAAATTCGTCTTAATATTGGAGCTCACAGGGTCTTGGCACTGTAGCCCTATCTCTCGGTGTCGCGACGGACATCTTCACTGCTGCCTCGCTCTCCTATTTCCTTCACAAGATGAGGACAGGGTACAGAAAGTATGCCCCTGAAATCTCTCCGCGCGTTTGCCGAGTGTTCACCTTCGAGACAGGTCCGACACGTTGATCAACCGTCTCATCATCTACTCTGTCAACACCGGTTTGTTAACAAGGTAAATACCATGCTGGGCTCTGACATGACGCGGTGTTTCTGAACAAATTACCATCACAGTGTCTTCAGCGCCGCTGTACTGGTATCGGTATGCTACACTCTGCAAGGCTTTCCGCTCGGCTCGGCTGGTGCTAACTGATTTTCCAGTACAACATGATGCCCATCAATCTCATCTTTATCGCCTTCTACTTTGTCCTTTCTAAACGTATGTCTATCTCTATTTCCATGGAATCCATTCCACAGCTAAAACATACCCTATGGTTCAGTGTTCGCAAACTCGTGCCTCGCGACGTACGTTTTTCCTTACCTGAGCGGATGGTGCAGGTTGCTGACCTACTTCCCACTTCCCAGGCTTAACACCAGGCGATTTGTTCATGGGAGGGGAACCGACCGCGAGGAGGCGACGATACCGACCTTCGTCATGGTTGCCCACACTCTCCCACGCCCGCGATCGCAGTTCCTATCAAGAGAGAGGGAGGTCGAGTTTGAAGATGTGGAAGAGCAAAAAGTGTCCGTGGCTCCTGATTCGGAGAAGGTTAGTCTATTCGGCTATATGAGTTTCTCTGCGCGCAACCTTGACTCATCGGATTGTCATTTTAGATACCCCAGTATGTGGAAACCTGGTAGAGCGCCACGCCCAACCCGACGTTCGTTAGCCCCGCTGATTGATTTGCGGCTTGTATTACTACCTGTATATTTGCTGACCGTAATCCTTGCCAATCGGGCAGTCCACTCTTTTATCACCGAATTCCCTTGTATACCATACATTTCACACACTGGGGGACCTGTATAGTCGCACTCGTTGATCTTTCATCACACTCACTCTGGGCCACACTGACAAACAAACCTTCTTCGACTTCGGCAAAATTTGGACCTGTTAATACAAGATAATTTTTGCTCTCTAATTTTACCCACCACGATTTTGTGACACCTACTCTGTTTTTCGCCTTTACTTTCATATACCAACCGAATGATAGATGATACTGATACGCGCATTGCTCCCAACTAATGATACGTGGAAGAAATTCGTAGCTTGATCCACATATCGAGGGCCCAGACTCGAATACGAAAAAATGTTCTCAAACGCCCGTATCTCGTCGAAACGTCTCCAGCTACGGAGTATTCCGAATGAGTCCCAAAAGGAGAAATTGGAAAAAAGCCCCCCACAGCGCCCAAAGCGCAGGGCCAGAAATTATAATACAGTTATAAGGATTAGTAAGGAGAACCCCAGAGCCGATGGCCGGGCTTAGCTAGCGATAAGCGACATCCATGGTCCGTGCCGAAGTGAACTTTCATACGCAAAAACGCACAAACGCATAGTGAATATGCTCACGGCCCCCTTCGATGTCCGGGATTGATTGCAAACCCCTACAAGGTTTCCGAGGACGAGGAGCGCGCGCGCGTGCGCAGAACGAGGTGGCGGAACTCTGTGGCTGCGGCTTCGAACACGGCAGACGGTGGGGCTGTCTTCATCTCAAGATCAAGAAACGTGCGGAGGCATTGGAGACGCCGATGGTGGTGGGCGGAACGCCTTCTGCCGACGCGGCACAACCTTCGTTTCCTCTGCGCTGTATTATAACTGTCACTACCGGCCCCCCTTGGATGTCACTGTGATTATGTTGGGGTTCAAGCCGAGCTTCCGCATGCCCGTGATAAACCATGCGAAAATCCGGGTCCCCAGGCGTTCTAGCGTAGCGAGCGGGAGGCGCCGTCCCACACTGGCAGGGAAGAGGACGGGTGTACTTGGGTTGTGGCGGACTAAAGTTGAGTAATCAGTAATATTTCCCCTACCATGTCCCATTCACATGTCTTTATATGGGCCGGCGGTGTCGTTTTCTCGGTTTGTCATGCAAGCCTGGTCCGCCGAGTTTGGCTACCCTGGGCGATATGATGATACAAAGTATGACGGACTCTTGTTAGCCACTACTCTGTCGGGGACTCAATGAAAGAAAGGGAGCACCTGAAAACGGACCACACGTTCCCCGCAGAAGGTCACTTGACCCCTGCGTTCTTATTCTCTTTGGGATACGCAGATCTCGCAAGAGGCCTACGATACTTGCTATGAATAGCCAGGATGTTGGGATCGTAATTATAGAAATGGTGATACAAAGATGGTGGTTATTGTCTCTGCTCTGAGGATGGTGATCCCAACTCCTCAGGGGGTGTACCTGTTAGTGGAGAAGATCACCATTCCCAGGTTACGATGCGCATGCCCGACAACTCACCTTGCCAAAACAGCCAAGACTGTGTGATGAGCCACCCTGGACCTCTTCAGGTACGTTCTTTGCGAGACACACGCTTGCGGTCAGTGCCATATCAGGCTAGGCAGGATGGATAGAATGTAGCATGCTGCACTCAGGCACTCCCAGGGTTACGAAACGTCCGGGGGATCCCGGTCCAAGTGAGGAGGTTTACCTTGGTATCGAAGTGGAATGATTGCTGGAGCAAGATGGCCTGGACGTCAAGATCGGCTAGCGAGAATCAAACTACAGGTACTGGACTTGCTTCCCTCACCCCGAGATGCCCGCGTGAGACTGTGAGATGGTGAAGGGACTGGAGGTGAAACTCGCATGCTTCTGTACAACGTTGAAGTAACCAATGGATCCGAGAGGAGGGTTGGACTGTGTGTATTGAACCGATTATCAAGAGGAGGGGGAGTTAAGGAGAGATTCCCGGGAGTTACAGCTGCGGAGGGAAAACTTAGGCCGCAGCGCCGAAAACGACTGTACAACGACTGTACAACGACGCGTATCATACGCTGGCAAGCGCGGCGCCAGGACTCTTTAAGTTTGTTAGACAGCTGTCGTAAGGCGGCATATAGCCCGTACGGTCTTGTCTTCACCCTCACGTGCTGTTAGACATGGTTCTTGAAGAGAGTGCAGAACGGAGCATGCGGGTTTGACGCCTCAAAGGTTTTGGCCACTGCAGTTGAGAACGGTTGCGTAGCAACGTCTGTCAGACTCGTGATGCCTTATCATTGACATACGATACGACCGAGGGGGTTGCTAACGCCCAAGTTGGGCCGTACTGTATTGGGTAGAGATGGGATTTAGGGAACACGACGAGCGAAGGACTCAACTTGTGCCATTCGCGACGCTGCCGCAGGTCGGGGTCTCTGCCGCTGGAACCTTCCAAAGATCACGTGCAGGTACTGTAAATGAGCCCCCACTTTGTATCCATCATGTTCGTGTTCGTGAAATTTCAACCATTGGAATGCGTGATGAAACTCATAGCCGTTTCTCGACCACAGTCACTGGCAAGTTAGGACGCGTCTGTGAACTCGAACACTGGTTGTGCCACTAGCAGTCACTGGCAATTTATTTCGTTCGTACGTACCCTGTTGTAAGGACGAACAGATCTCGCGGCTGATCACTGGTTGATCCCGCACCCCGAAATCGCTCGTCTCCGCGCTCCTCATCCCTCGTTTCCCCTTTTCTCTCGCGCATGGACTCCCCTTCTCGACTCGACCCAGAATCCCCGATCATGCCCTGTTTCACCAGCCAGGCTAGGCCCTCGGATCGCCAAGCATCGCCGGCCGATGCCACTAGTGCAGGCCGCCTCGAAAAGCCCACCGACCGATGCTGTGCTCATCGTGCGCGGCCCCTCGCAAGTCGGGCCTCGTTCTGAATATCCCTTACTCCACAATAAATACAAGACTGAGGGCCTACTACGAGATCATACAACGATCTCAACTACGGAGGAAGCAAACGGAAAGCGCGCTTAGATAACGGTAGCCGGCCCGGTACGTACGAAGCAGGAAACGCAACTCGAAATCGACCCACCGAGTCTCGCGGGCCAAGCCAAGCACGGATTAAAACACCCCACCTCACACTAATTAGTTCATTTCCTACATATCTATAAGATTGCCTTCGGATCCCGTGGGCCGGCCGCAACCAAAGCGGGCTAACGCGGCAACCTTAAAAGTTTTTGACGGCAATCGAGCTCAGCTGAGTCCATGACTCTGCTCTGTCCAACTCAGCGAGTCAGTTGAGTCAACTCACCGGCAATATCAGTAGCGTGAAAGACATCTCAGGCTAAGGCTCAGTCCTTAGGCTCCACCTTTATGAACCTCTTTGTGACACTTCACAACTTTACAATGAAAAGCAGTTCGAACCCTTCAGTTATGCCACAGGCGTCGTCCGAGTCTGAAACCGTACTATCCTTGG
>Ga0137397_10000528_pt1 | contig 26449 bp, 43 predicted proteins | sample czorhiz116metaG_FD_106658 | JGI IMG/M metagenome (GOLD analysis project Ga0137397, IMG submission 106658) | Vadose zone soil microbial communities from Angelo Coast Range Reserve, California, USA - czorhiz1.16 metaG | ecosystem: Environmental > Terrestrial > Soil > Vadose zone | place: USA... | reverse complement strand
ACAAAATATATTTCTGAGTGCCAAAACAAAATGTCCGCCCCCGGGAAATGCCAGTAAAGGCCAAGTTATCGGTTTTTGTGTGTATGACATAATCTATAATCCCAGCGCTGAAATAGCCCAACTAGTGTTAGGACAGCACACGGGGTGACACACGAGCGCCATCTCCAATTGAACCCTGTATCGCGTATTGAGGCTTGGAGGCGTTCCCACCTATGACATACGGTAGCAACCCTCGGCACCGCTCAGCTGAGGCTACAACCTCCTTAGCTGTATTAATTCGACTCGGACGCATTTGAGCGGATTTACTGGCGAGGCTTCGATACGGCGACCCTCGGCTCCATTTCAGCGTGTCCTCCTCTTATTTGTTATTTTTCCTTTATTTTATTTTTGGTTCGACGGGGGTACAAAGTACCCGTGGCCCGAGGTAGAAGACCCGCTTAGCGACTCGTCCGAATGAACGCACATCGGTGGGAAGTCCGACGCAAGCAGAGGAAGGCAGTCTCGCTCATTCAGCGGTAACGCGCACCGTAACGCGACGCAAAGCAACCGCAGCAGGCGCCACTCGCATGTTCCCGTCCATTCGTGTGAGCGTACGTCCGGATAACTCCACCGCATCGTTAGGTACCTGCGAGGTCGTGATATTAAGCCCCCTTTTTTTGAGTTGTGCATTGTCATGGCCAGCACAGGCATCGCGCTCGAAAGCCAATGGTGGTTGTGGAACTTTTCATGGGAAACTTCTGCACTCAATTTGTCGTACGTTGTGGTGAAGTAGACCCCTAGGCCTTAGGTATGATACTCCGTAGTTTCCCCATTCGTTTGATCGGGTTGAGGTCATCTGTGCACTGGCACACAGTACGCCGCGGAGGGGCGTTTCCTCACGGCGGTATCAGAGGCGGCGGCCTCGCAAAGCTAGAGGTTCACATGTATTGTAAGTGTAAGGAGCGGATCTCTTGAGCACTGCACAGGGAAGTAGTGGTAAGTACGGTCAACAGGGGAGTCTCCGACCAATGCCTCCTCCAGTGCCCTTGGACCAAACACTGTGCTCGAATCATATAAAGTCCGCACCCTGCGAGAAATCACAGGGCAAATGCGCCACCAATCGTGGCGCCTGCAACAGCGATGATGACTGAGATAAATGGCAGCTGCTCAACGGGGGAAGCGGAATTGGATCCCTGGGAGGGGGTGGAAGAAGACGCGGAGGCCGTTTGCGTAGTCCTGGAAGATTCGGACGAGCTACTATGTTGAGTAGGACTGTTAGAATTACTGGTCGTGGTACCGTTAGCAGTTGCTAAGCGTTGGGTCAGCTATCTAGCCAACTCAGGAAATGAAAGTCAACGAGAAGATGTATACCGTTAGCGCAGAGCGAACTCTGAAGTTCCTTGCCCTCTGCCAGGTCAGCGGCTGAACAGTTTTGAAGGCAGACGCCCAGGGCAGTTTGAACCGTGGTGTCAGTGCAGAGGCAGGTGACATTAGTACTGTAAAAGCAAACCGAGTCAGCGACACCCCCAGTTTGATCGAATAAGATATCGCACAGGGTGTGGCATACGCCATTGGTGATGGTACTGCCCAAACAGGCCTGACCACACGACGTGAAGTTCTGGGTCTGGGCGGATGCGCCGGCGATTGCGACAACTAAAGCAAAAAGAACGTGAAAACGATTGGCGGGCATCGCAGTTGGATAGGGTATGAGTAGTGAGGGGAGGAGGCTGGCATCCCCGCCAGTTTTAACGAGACGTAGGTCACGTATATAAAAAAACGCAATTCTAAATTACCGGCTTTTTTTATTATCTCAAATGGACGTATTTGTGCGCCTGCCAGTGGTCCGCATCCGAGTCGAAGTCTGGGTCAGAAGACCTTCGTTGAATAGCGTAGTTGGCCAAATATCACGTTTCAAGACCTTCCCCCTATTTCACATTTCAAAGTGTGCGTCTCCGAGTGATGTTCATTCCCTCTTACGAACCATTTCCAGCTTGTTTAAAGGTTGTAGCTTCACCTTTCTTGAAAATACTTAAGATTCTCGCTTCAGCGACCACGTCAATCGGAACAGGCCGCACGCGAGTTGACGACCAATTTTGTCTGTAACGCCACGACTTTTTGCTCATTCTACCTCTCAGAGTCAGAAATGCATAAAGGTTCGATATATGGCTGCAAAGCAAGAGTTATGTGGGATCGATAACCTGGCTATGTGTCAAAATGTGTCTGGGCAACCAAAACTGGGGTATAAGTTCACATCAGTGCCGTACATCATCACTCCACAACACATCCAGTTCCAGTGGCCCCTGGACGACGATCGCATCCCAAGCATGGTTCAGTGTTCTCACAGCCTGAGGGCCTCGTACTTTGGTTTTGGCTCTCCCGAATCCCGATCGCACGGACGGTCAGGGGGATTACCCTGATGCGCCTTTGGCGAGGAACTTTCAAGCTGTGCAGCGTCGAGGCTTCATCACGCCCCTTTGGTCTACCTCGGTTTTACAGTACTTTCCCATAGCCTTCGCGTGTTGTCGGATGCGTCACCGCTTTGAACTGCGGCCGGCGCCAATGGATTTAATACTGCTTCGATCCATTCGCGAAACGTATGGGCCTCGGTCAGAACCGCTTCTTCTTCTCCTTTCTCATGCTGTATTCGTGGAGATCTCGTGTGGGTTGTCACGCATTGTCGTCCAATGGCATGCTTTCGAAGGCGCTCGGTGGCTCAGCGACCCTCTCCTCATCAGACTGTCTTTCCCATAGGTTTGACCGTTTATCTTAGCCCATGCTCCTCCGATACCGTGCCTCTTTTTCGGTTTGCCAGCAGCTCTGGCCTGGGCTGACCTGTGCCGAACTCCACGACGGGCTTTCAGACGCGACATAACCTCAGACCTACATGTGAAATTTCGATGTCACTTTAGTCTTGAGCTGGCAAATCGTTCCCATCGGCTACTACGGGCGACCGAGAACGTGGGCGCCACAGGGCAGTTGCGCCTGGCGCAACTTACCGGTCGCCCGGGACGATCTGATTTTTCGCCCGACCTTCTCCCTGCCTCAACTCGATCGGTGCAGATATCGGGTGTTGATACAACCCATCATCGCATCATCTCTCAGACTTTCTAGTCGAAAGTGACAGATTCGGATGGAGCAGTGCTCACAGTCATAAGTCTGGCAGATTGTATTATTTCGGGTCATACCACACTATCGCTTGTGGGTCTGATATGGGCCCCGCTCAAGTCACCATTTCCCAGCATCGTGTTCGTTCGATGCAACGCAAAAGCAGCAGTTGTCAGAGGTTTCTCGGTTTCTAGTACGTACCTGTCATGCACTGACGGTAAGTCACACGTTACATGGCATAGCATGATGATGATGATGCATACAACACATTCGAATCTACGACAAGCCTACAGTGGTGCGTGTGCTGTTAACTGGGTTGGGAGTTTTGCCTTCCGAATTGAGAAGTTCGGTAGCACATGGTTGGTGAGGGGTGATGGCTTCGAGGTCGTGATTGCGTCGTAACGCGCTACCAGGTCCAGAGATACCTAATCGACGTGTTTCGTGGCGAGACATGATTTCCTAGTGAAGAAGTCTCCGACATGGGTTTCCCTGGATTCGGCGCCATCACTGTGTGGAAGTTAGGCAAGGCCGTGCAGTAGATACGCAGGCATCGAAGATCCCCCCGGAAAAGCAACGATGCGCTGGCACTGGATTCCAGAGGATGGGGGTAAGAAGGATGCTGCGGATCATTTATAAGCGGAACGAGAATAAAAGAAATCGCTGATTAGTCAGCATTGCCATGTGGGGATGATGACCCGGATCCCCTAATAACAATAAGATATGCCTCCCAAAGTTTCATTGTCTCCCTCGCTCTTTTTACTTGCTCCAACACCTCCATCACCCTCCCGGTCCTTTCGTCTTCTTCTCTCGCAGCGAATCGACGGTCCCCTACCCTGCTACCGTTCTGTGGGGCTCACATCGCATACCTGCCCTCAGAACGCTACCAGATACTCTGCAACACCCCGTTTCGCACTACAACATGGCAACACCCACTGGATTACCTGTACGCTTGACGGCTGCGCATCCCTTCTACGATTTCTCAACAGTCGTCCACAGGTCAGCCTGCCCGGAAATCACGATGGTGGACCGCCGAACCAGGATGTGAGTCGAGATGATTTCCGGAAAAGGGTGTCCCGACTCATTCGTGCCTCAGTATTACAAACGTGCAGTGTATCGTCCAGCCCCTCGTCGCTTTCAAGTCGCCGGCCTTCCCCCCACGAAATTTAGTTCGTTCCCATCCCTCCCCTCCACACGCGCTATCTGACCAGCTTCAGGCAAGTCGTATTATTTCGGATTGCGAGTATATCCTGTTTTCGGTGACGGGGTCTCTGTCGTTTCCGGGAGTACCGTCTCCGTCTCAGAGTACGAGATATGGCGATCCTGGGATGACTGCCTTTGGTTCCAGGATCTGCTTGAGCTTCGCTACGGGGTTATTTCCCGTGAGAAGCGACAGCGTCTTCAGGCAGGAAAGGGCGTGAAGAAGGACGGCATCTACATCCACGATCGGGCGGCTTCCTTCGAATCCCTCCCACCCGGGCCTGATCCGAAGTCCGTGGCAAAGAGCATTCACCAATATTTGCCCAAGCTCACCAAACGCGGAACCTTATTTCGCGCTACCCAGGCAACCGTGGACCAGCGTCAAAAAGAGTTTCATAGCCTTATCGACGCTTTCTTTCAAGAGGATGTACCGTCGCTCATCAAGGAACTTCGGGAGGATCGAAGCATTCGCGACTTTTTTGGCTACTGGCGACGTGATCGCGACTTAGAAACCAAGAAGGATCGCAAGAGACTGAAGACAGCACCCGGTGATGGTGATGCCATCAGCACCAGGAGTTTCAAATCTTCCTTTTTTGCCACATCGAGCGAGATCTCTCTCCCACAATCTCATGCCGCGCCACCCCCCGCCTCTCCGTTCCCGCCTCCAAGGTCTCGGTTGTCCACATTTCGCCGACGCCCACAAACGGCCGATTCCACAGCCTCATCCTCTGACGCTGTGTCTGCGTTTTCGGGATCGACGTTGTTCGGATCTGCCTCAAGCCCTCTTTCCTCTGCGCCTGGCCGTTTGGGCACCACGTCCCGACACAGCCCGACTTCTGAAGACGAGCGTCATACTCTCGAGCGGAAGGTTTCGACATCATTCGCCGGTCCATGTCCATCATCGCCTTCCATGACGTCATCATCATCTAGCATAGTCCCTTCGCGACGGCGAGCCAATTCGCAACGGGCCAAGTCCTCTTCTCCACAGGCAGAGATATTCAACGTCACATCCGACTTCCCGCTTTTCCTCTCCAGCTCCACTCGCGATCTCCTCCCGTCCTCTCGACCTCCTCAATCGCCAAGTTATGTAGCCCCCGGATTACGGACCCTCCCGGAAGTTACAGAACCTCCACTACCTCTACGCCGTCAGAATGGCCACTCTGTATGTCCTGACCGCGCCAACCGCAACGGTGGTGTTTGGCAAGATGTCGATGAACACTCTTCAAGTGACGGCGATGTTCTCGAACGGGAACTCTTGACACCGGTAGATGGCGCTGTCTTCCATCCAGCAGTAGCTAAATCGGCCTCACACTCCTCTCTGCAATCGAGTACTGCTCCGTCCAATCTCTCTCTTCAAAGCCGCCGTTCGTCTTGGCGTACATCCTCGGAGCATGCGTCGTTACGCTTCACGAGTGCCCACGATTCACGCATCGAGATTGACTTCCCACTTGTAGTCAATAATGACTCGTTCACTACACTTGACCAGTCCGTCGCCCCGCCACCAAGGGCTAACAGTAGTTCAACATTGTGCCATTCATTGTCAAGCCACCGTCGGCGCAGTCTCTCCCAGCCCCTGCCATTTAACCCGCCCGTGCCCACAGATGTCGAAGAAGAAGAATGGTTGGACCACGGGGAAGACATTATGGAGGCCTACTTCGGTGGTCCCGACCCCTTTTTCAAATCGAGCGAGGTGGACTCCTTCGAACACGACGATGGCATCTCGAGCGAATTGTCCCACGACTTCCCCTACGATCCGCCGGACTCGCCGTCTGTGATAGGCTTCCCCACCCCCCGGCAGAGGGCTTCGTATCTCGAAGGACCTCCTCCCCTTGCGCTCCATCGCCCATGGGCAAGGCCATCGCTGTCCCGGTCATCATCACCGCAGACATCGGTATCGTTTCTACCCAGCATGGCGGAGGACGAGACGCTCGTCGTGAAGGCGGTTCTAGACGACGCGATTGTCATGTTCCGCACGGTGCCCGAAGTCTCGCTTGCGGAGGTGTGCCAGCGCGTGCACGAGAAGTTTGCGCGCACGGAGGCCGTGCCCCTACGCGGTGCGGTCGTGCTGGCATACGTCCCTCCTGCCGCCGGGACGGGTGCGAAACGAGTGAGCACGGTCAGTTCGACGAGCACTTGGAGCCCGGATTGGGCTCGCGCGATGCCGTTGCAGAGCGAGGGCGATTGGGAGAACGCCGTGGCGGCGAACTGCGGCCCGAAAATCACCCTTCGAGTGAGCTATCGCTCCCCACAATGATGATACCCCCCCCCACCACCTATCGCCGTGTACCGTACATCTCCTAGGTACATTCCTGGGTAATTGCGTTTTCTTTTAATTATTTTGTTCGTCTTGGGGCTACACTCTTCGTTTTCTTCACAAATGGCCTTTTTTTTTGCTCTTCTTTCGGATAAATTGGAGTATCTTGGGGGATGAGTGATGGTCCTGTTTTTTTTGTTCGATAACTCGCACGTTCCTTTTTTGACACTGTAGATTCCTGGGTTATGTACACTTTTGCGTTCTTGCCTTTGGTTGTATCTGTTTTTTCGTGGATATACCTACTAATTTCGCATGCCTGCGTCATTTTTGCTCTCCTTACGCAACCACAAAACATCCTGGTGCAATTCATTTTTCACACAATTTTTTTTCTGCACTGGCTACGCAAATGGGTTCTTTTGGTTGATTGGGTCACAGACCTATAACCTTGACCGCAAAATGTCCAGGAAGGATGACGCTATGGCAGCGGTCACGGTAACACCACGCCGCGCATACAACCTGAAACGCTCCCACGTGCAAAATCGCAAAAACTTAGCTGGACCCTTTACACAAGTCGTCCATACGAAATGGGGCGCAGGCCAGAGTCATATACGATGTTGCTGAGTGCAGTACTGTATGAAGTGCGTGTCGATCAATGATTTCATGACAGGGAGGATTCAGTTCGAGAGTAAACGTAAAAGGCAATCATGATCTACATCAGATACGGCCCAAAAGATCAAGCAAGATGAACGACGAAACGAAAGGGGAATCGATATACAATACACACAAGAAGCGTAACAACGAAAACAAAAAAAAAGGCAAACAAAGAGCGAGGGGGAAGTGTGTGTCATCGGGACCCTCTATATTACATGCCTGTGTCCCACCTCAGACAACGAGGCGCACAGCGGCCGGTGGAGGTGGATGCTGGAGCGGAAGCGGAAGCCCGACTACGGACGCGCGGGCGCACGAAGGCGACGGTGTAGAAGCGGAAGGAGCGCCGGGACTGGAGACGGCAGCCGTTTGGGACGCACCGTCTTCTTCGGTCTCTTCTCGCGTCTCTTCGGTACCGGGGCCCTGGTCCCGTTCCTTCTCCTCTTTCTCATCCTTTTGTAGCGGAGGCCATGGCACGCCGGGCCCGGGGATCTCCCCGCGGAGCCAGCGCGCGCGGCGTTCCGCGCGTCCGTCCATCCACGGGCCGGCGTTCGAAAGCGCGCAGCCACCACCTCCATCACCACCGCTACTATCACTGTCGCCACTGTCACTGCTACTGCTTTCGCTGTCACGGTCATCACCCCGAGTACTACTGCTGGCAGTTGAGGCGCATGTGCATGTGCAGGTACAGGTGCCCCCAAGCGAGGCGGGGAGGTTTTCGGGCGAGACGAGGTCGAGGAGCAGCGCTGTGTGTTGGTCTGGGCTGTTCGTTCCCAGGATGGTGATCTTGTCGAGGGTGCGCGGTGCGAGCCAGGGTTTGATCATGCTCCAGATCGCGGTGAAGGATGTTGGTGCGTTGATGATGATCAGTTGGCCCATCCTATGAACGGCGAACGGTATGAATAACTGGTAAAGGGGGACAGCGTTGGGACGTACGTCTCTGGAAAGTAGTTCTGGGAGACGTCGAAAAAGCGTCGGGCGATGGACTTGAAAGCCCAGAACTGGGAGAGCCCTAGGCCTTTGAGGTCGACGATGACGAGCGCCTGGCGTATCGGCCGACCGGCGGCAGCGGAGGCGGCAGGGAAAATTTCGGCAAGGAGAGCCTCGACGTTGACGAGGACAGTACGCCAGTGCTCTTGGGGCGTTATGTGTCGGTAGAGCCGCTTGTAGCTTATCGCACCGAAGCTTTGGATGTGTATCGGACGGCCGAGCTACGTACGATATTGAGGTCGGTTCTCGGCCACATACCAGAGAAATCAAAAGGGTTTACCTTGTCTGTCTGTAGAAGAGAGGTAGAGAGAGAGAGAGGTGGGTGGGTTATCTCCGGATGGCAAACACTACGGCGTACGTACCTTGTGGAAGCCCATCGGCCAGCTCTCAAAGATCTCCTCCCGCCCGGGGAACTGTGCGACAAAAGAAAACAACGCAAGTCAGGACATGGTACCGAAATCTCGGGGAAAGAGTGCGGGAAGGGGGAGGGAGGGGAAAGGCGTAGGTAGGGTAGGGACAGGGGTAGGGGATGGAAGCGCACTGCGCACATCGAAAGGGTCTATGCGCCGGTAGAGCTCCTCGATGCCGACATCCTCCACTGTGCGGCGCCATTGGATGCAATCGAGGACCATCTGCTTCGCCTGAGACGCATTGTATCCGCGGGCTTTCAAGAAGCGCCTGCGGGTGTGCGCCGCGCACGGGAAAAAAAGGGGGCGAAGCGTGAAAAATGAAGGGGGAAAAGGAATCGATGTGGGTCAATAAATAATATCACACCACACCGGGACCGACTGACGAACGTACGTTAGTGTGTGGTCATCTCTCGGTATGGTACTCTCCGCGTAGGCCGGCTCGTTCTGCAGCTCGAGTCGCAGCACGTCTAGCGGCTGGTACACCGAGCAGAGATTGGACACATCCATGGCAGCAGCAGCAGCAGCGTCCGCGTCCATGATCGATGGCGGTCGGGGAGGGGTAGGTCAAGGCGTGGTCGTTCCGAAATGGTGTGATGAGCGTGGCAAGGGATCTCTTTCACGTGTCGTTGTATTATATGACGGATGATGCACACAAAGCGGGAATGATGAGGGGGCGTGATATGGAGATTTTATCTACACCAGTTGGTGGCCATGACCATTGTCTGGATGAGCCGGTGACCATGTGAGACATGATTGGGGGGCAGCCAAGGCCATGCCACAACACAACCACAAGATCAAATCTTGGCGTGAGAAATTGCGATAGTGTGTGCATACATCTACTCTACACAGTTCCCTTTCCCTTCTCACCGCGAGGCGCTGAGACGGTAGTATAGGACCATTATCGCAAGCGCATACTGTTCAAACTGCTCCTTCGACATGAACAGTACTCCCTGAGAGAGCACCGCCTTCAGAATCTGGGCACCCATACCCTTCAAATACCCCGGACCATTAGCAAGCCGTACCGATCAGAAAAGTGAGCAGGACAACATACCTTGTACCAGCCCAAGAAGCCTTCCGTCCTGAGAACACGCGCTAGGATCTCAACCGCCCCCTCGTTCTGCCGACGCCGCGCGCCCTCGTTCGCAGGCAGTGGGAGCGTATCATCTTCGCCTTCCTCCGTGTCCTTCTTACGCGTCTGGATGCGAACCTTGGCCATAATATACGGGTACGTCACCTACAACGCGCGCACCATAAAAGATGTGAATAACGATAACCGAAACGTACGCTGCACAAAAAAAGACACGTACAATCGTCGCGAGCGACTTGCTGGTCGCGCCGAGGGCAAACGACAGGCCAGGACCGAGGCTAGTGCTCGAATCGCCGACGCGCTCCCGCGCGGCGAGCACCGCGCCCTTTATGCGCTCGAACATGCCGTACGTGATCGCCGGGTTGACGGTGAGCACGAGACCGGGCTTGATGCCGAGCCAGAGGCCCGTGACGCCCTCCTCGCGAATGATCTCCCGCGCGACGCCAAAGAACGAGTCGTCATGCTCCACGTCTCCGTCCCCGAGTTCACCGGCTTTTCCCTTGCCCTTGCCCTTGCTCTTGGGCGCACCGAGCTGCTGCCGCGTGGCGATGACCGAGACGGGGATAGTGAAGATCTGCGCGAGGGCGCCGGCGATCGCGCCGAGTGCAAGCTCCACGGCGGTCGAGAGTGACGCGGCGCGCGCGCCAGCTGGGCGCCGTGCGGCGAGGCGCTTCATGTATGACGTGCGCACGAGGGAGTAGAAGAAGAAATAGGCGTATTCTTTTTTGCGGACATTCAGTTGGGACGGAAAGGGTAAAGAAAAGGCGACGTACGCATGGAAAAGGTGTTGAGCATGGTTGCACAGAAACCGCGATAGAAGCCCGCGATGCCCTCCTCCTTGAGGATGCGCTTGAGCAGCGCGCGCACTGAGCGTCCGTTAGCAGAGTCGGCCTGTATCCTGGTCTTTACACTGCGAGCTGAATCAGTGCGTGTAAGCAGGAATCATCGTTGTTACAACTCACGTATCGAGAGGGTAGACAACGCTGTATGTATAAAGAGTGTTCATTCGGTCTGTGGAGAATGTGCCATGTGTAGAAATTCCACGTACGCATTGCTGAAGCAGCCACCAAGGGCCCCCGCGAGGGCATATCCCAAAGGAGTGAGCTGCTGTGGAGGTGCCTGCTTTGATTGTACTGCCATGGGGAGTGGCACGAGTGAGGGAGGAAGAAGAGTAGAGAGTCAGAACATAAGTAAGTGACGGTCCCACTGGCAAGTCCCAAGAGTCCGAGTCCGAGTTGTGAATCTCACATGTCAATAGCATCTTCCATCTCCGAGTTCCCGTTGTTGCCGGCTCAACTAGGCACACCCTCGTCCGTGACTCTAACCCCGTTTGACCCCTCATATTTGACATACTCATTCATCGATGTTCAGATGTTCATCAGCAACAACAGCTTAAATCTATCCCCTATTTTTCTCTCCCGAGTTCCCCACGCGCCCACGCCTTCCAACAACTCAGCATCATCCTCTGGCACAGTCTACGATCGGATTCAGACCTGTGCCGAGCTACAAACACAAATACCTCCTGGCATCAAAACATTCTCATCTACTGTCGATCTCCGAGCGCGCCCGCACAAGAATGGGCGCGAACGTGAACCAAAGCCCGAACGCAGACCAAAACGGTGTCTCCTTGGACAGCGACCGGATCTGTAGTAGCAACGAGCTCTGCAGCGGTGCCAACAACTCGAGGAAATACACCTATCGCACCGTTTTCTTTGCATGCTTCATCGGGACGCGGGGAAGACGGACAGCCCTCAACACACCAGATAGCTGCTTGCAAATGACATGTGTGACTGGCGTGAGAGCCAGCTCGTCCCTCAATGCCTGTGCGCGCACCACGCAGCCCCACGCAAGGGGCCGCACCTTCACCTCAGGGTATCCTTGCGCGTTGCTTCGGAGCAGCGGACAGACCTCCGGTAGGTCTGTCAGCACGACACACGCGTGTGGGTGGGCTGCAGCGATCGCGAGGCCTGCGATGCCCGTACCCGCGCCAATCTCCACCGCCACATCCCCTGGCTCAAAGCCGAACCGCGGATCGAATTCATACGCATCTGGGCTACGAACGTGAAGCATCATGGCATAAGTTGCTTCCCTGCGGCGTCATTCCCGTCGGCGTAAGGCGGCCGCGAAACGACGGAGAGTAGGTGTGTACCAGACCCTGCCGGCTATTCCAAACTTCGCTATGGCCTTAACTTGAGTTTCTGCGCTGAGCACGCTGCTGAGCTCTTCCACATGAGGATCGGAGGGATCGAGAGTGGATTGAAACGTAGACAGGTACGAGGAATGGAAGATGGGGAGACTGGCGGGAAAATTCTTGTTCATTTACGATATTGACAACAGCAAAGAAAAAGTAACAAGAGAGACAAGAAATCGTAAAAAAAAGTCGCGATATCTGGCGCTGTTTGATATCGCAGATTCGTCGCATGGTTGGCTACCGAGATGGCGCTTAGCGAGCATGGTGAAGGAATCGCTGATTGCGATTCTCAAGGAAACCAGTTGCTACGTTGTAATTTCCCTCGGTGCTTGCGAGACTGGAACCACGCCCGGGGCGTTGACCATCGTTATAGTGACGCGTTGGGTGAGAAGGGGCTCCTCCGGCGGGATCGCAGAGACGAAACCAGGCACTTGCCTACGAAGAAGGGGAAAAAAATCACGTACCCTGCATGCAAACCGCGGAAACGCGAACGACTGTTTTTTGGACCCCCCTTAAAGCGAAGAGTCCCCCTCTCAGAACGCGCACTCCGGGGTCGCACGACGCTGCCGCCCTTCGTGCGGCCAGAAGACGGACCGTGTTGTTACTCCGCCGCACTCCGTTCTCGTCTACGGCTTCCGAGCCAATCACGACAGTGCGCAACAGTTGCAAGGCGGGAGCGTTGGCGAACAGGTCGAGCGCTTGCACGTCCGTGCCACGGAGCGTGAGAAGCAGAGGGACGGCCGAATTGTTCAGGTACGTGAACTGGGCGTATACTGGCCACGAAACGTGAGCTGAGTCCGAATCGTATAGTGAAGAGAGATGAGAGATGAGGAATGGTCGCCATCGCAAGCTGCACATGTGTGTTTTTCGCTTAGTGGTGTCGTGGTACTGTATGCGGTCAAGGAATCCCTCACCGTAACAGCGTACTACCCGTGATATTGACGGGGTCATAAACATCGGCCCGCCTTCAGCATAGGCGAGCACACGAAGAGGGAACAGCGGATCTGCCACACTACGCGGTAGGAAATCGATGCTCGTTGACAACCTATATGCACAATCTCCGTCAAACCAACTCTTTCTGTGATGGGGATAGGGAGGAAGGAGAAAGGTATGATCGAGGAGGGGCAATGACGTGTAAGACCAGGACAACGCACCTGTTGTTTACCCGTAGTCCGCCGCGGCGCACGGCCACGTACAGTTTGTAATCTATGTACGCGGCGCTTGCGCGCTCTGAGAACGTGGGTAGGTGGGAGTAAAAAAAGCTTGGGTGCCGACTTGAGGTCATCACGTCGCACGGGATGGGGATGGAGAACGGGCACGTGTGTTCCCCGACTTTGCCATCGCCCGCCAACGGGTTTTGTCCAGGAAGAGAAGAGGAGGGGTGGGGACAGGGTCGACGCAGACGGGTGATAGGACAAGAGGGCTCAGATATAACTGTAATGCATGCCGTGACCATCAACTTGAAGCTAGGCTCGAGAATCTGTGTCTTAGCAAGGTCGAGCCTCACCAACCCCTTGGTATTATCTCTGTCGAAGAACATCGGCATTTACGCCGGATCCAGGGCTCTACTCCTCATCTTGAAGGAAAGCCATTCGTGACCACTCTTGTCCTGGAGCACGAAGTGACGTTCGAGGCTAGAATTGATATCCCCCGGTCCCGTCAGCGGAGGTCTCGGAGCGGGGCCGTACTCTGGCAGTTTCTTCGGTATGATTCTCCATGATACGAGGAGGCTGACTCGGAGGTGTTTCGGTTCCTGGAACGTTTGGCTGTTCCTCTCAGTATACTCTCGACTCGTCGTCTGAGCCAAAAAAAAGACCGATTGATCGCCACATATGATGGAGCTTGATTCGATTACGACCGCATCACTAGGCACCGCCTCACTGTGGCGAAATCCCGCAAGATGCCAGTCGCCGAGTTCGCGAAGCTCGACGCTTACTGGAAAACAGGATCATTAGCTGTCCCAAACGGCCTGAGACCCGCCAGACCTAAATCAGTTCGGAGCCTGAGGTTGGTGTGTCTATCATCACGCTTAGGAATTGAAGAAATGAGACATACAGGTAGTAGGCCTGGTGATAAGTACGTTCAAAGGGTTCAGCTTCCAGCTTCGCATGCGCAGGACGATTTGATGAGAGACAATACCAACCGTCTCAATCACAGTCGAAACAGGACGCCATCGCTGAATCAGCAGCACAACCGTTTCAAATTGTTGACTACGTACAGACCGTAAAAATTACTTTTTCATTTGCAGTGTCCACAGTATCGTCATGAGACCCATAACCATAACCTCGCACCACACGAGGGTCAGTTCGGCCGCCTGACTAACATAAAACAAGATAACCTAGAAGAAAGCAAGATGTATCAGGTGATAACAAGCCCATGGTCAACGGGGAAGAGTCGCGATGACATCGACCGCTGTCGTTCAATTGGCGCAGGATAGACTCCGGCGGGTGCCTGTGAAGTTGGTACCACGCCTGGAGCGTTGCGCAAAGTCACGAGAATCTCCTCTTCCAACAGCGGCCGACTTTTCATGTGTTCAGGTGAATTCCTGGGATAGAGCACGATCGAATGCTGTCACACGACATAAGCTCATATCGACGAGGAACATAAAAGAGGCGTGTATACCCGGATGGAACATTTTGAGAAATCGAAGCTTGGTATGAGACGCTTACTAGCGACGACTTCACCCCATAGTTTTATCCTGCGAGAAGTGGAGCCTTGAACCGGCCAGAACACGGCACGTGCGATGTCAAGCTTGCGCTCGCCTCCAGTGACACTGCGCGTAATAAGTGTACGGACAAGACGAACGTCGATTGAGTCGGGAGCAACGCGAGCACCCTCGTCGTTGCGTAAATCAAGAAATAGTGGTATCGGTGTGCCAAGCGCAAATGACAACTGTCCCAAAAACGCGAAAGTCAACACTAATCAGGTGGAAGTAACCGGGTCGTACGGGGTTCGCGATTGCTAGTTGAGCCATCACGGTAGCGTTTTTAACTAGGGTGCCTACGGCTTCCACAGGGGGAAGCAATTTCCACCCGCTAGGATCGAGCGTTGGCGATGGCATTGGACATCTGTCTAGATATACCTGTTCCCGAAGAGCGGACGGGCGTTCGGCTATTGTTTCAGGCAGGTAGACGATATTCGTCATTAGACTATTGATGGGTGAGGCGTCGAAAGGACAGACGGGAGGAAGTAGAGCTTACGTATTGTCGACGGAAAACAACCCACGACGCACTGTCACCTCGATTTTATAATCGATGTACAGGATTCCCTTCTCATGAAATTTTGGGGGAACAGGGTACACCATCGACCAGTCGGACTCGGCGATAGTCACATCATCTGGAAGAACGAAACTGAAGGAATGGGAATGATTGCCCGTGAGCCTGCCTGAGGGCTGTTTTATCAGAGAGCGTGATATTTCGAGAAAAGTATGAGGTTCCTCTGTTAGATGTGTTGTTTCGCCCTTGAGCTACGTAATTGTGAGATGGTTGCAAGTACGTAGAATGAAGGGAAAAAACCACACAGACCATCACTAGCACCTCGCGTATGTTTTCCGGCTTGGTGAGTTCGAGTTCAACCTTCCCTGCGATAGTATCCTTCCCGATAAACATGGGGAGGTATTCCGACCTGGGCGAGCGGCTGGTCATCATCAGCAAAAGCCAAGGCTCTTCGTCGCTCTTGCCATTTCTATTCGTGAGAGAATACAGGTGCTCGGTGCGTATAGTTGACCCGGCGGAGGGTATACTCGCTGTGGAGGGCAAAGAAAGCTGGGAGTGGGACATTGTTGTATTTACATTGTGAAGGTATGGTGCGAATGGTGGATCGGCGTCGATGTGTCGTTGTGCATAGTTGTAACGCCGTGTAGAAGGGCCTGGGTCGTCCATCATCAAGGGGGAGCGAAAGAGGAGACGATAGTAGGGATCTTATTCCCTTGTGATGACAGTATAAACACGACTGACTGCGACAACCTGTAGGGGATAGTGTTTAATGACAACCGTGGGGGATAGACCGCTCCTGATCAAGGCCAACGGCGAGCTGTCTCAATCGCAAGTGCTGAAATGAACATTTTCTGAAAACATGAAACACGAAACGAAATGTTGATTGATTCGAGAGGTGTGACGAGGATAAGAAGAGAAGCCTTCGGAACGACGACGGAAAGCCGCGGAGGCAAGGTTTCGGTAAGCGAGGTGAAAATAGTGCATAATCGAATCAGCCATAGTTTAAGATATCGCGGTTGATGATATCCACGGAGAATCAGCCGAACGGTACTGCTATATCGCCAAGGAGCAGTATCCGAGAGAGCCGAGTATAATTCTTTCAGCCCGAGTCGTTCGACACGCGATATCACGTGACTGTACCTACTATCCGCCATTCGACGCGGACGCCCCAAGGTTGAGAAGCGCGTGGTCCCCGCAGATTTAACGCGACCGCTTTAGTTCGTAAGTATCCTCAATCGACCATCTATTACAAAGTTCTTCATCTGCACGTAATGACGGACGGACTAGAACTATGTTTGCTCAACAACCCCCAAGTGCGCTCAATATCACCACACCTGCTGTCCCCAATACTCAGCAAGTCATCCCTGCAGGTCAGACAGGACAAACGGGGATCAACCCATCGCTCTTCTCTGGATTTGGCCAGCAGCAGAGCCAACCTACGCAATCTCTCTTTGGGAACCTCGGGCAGGCCCACTATCAGCAGCAGCAGCAGCAGCAGCAACAGCAACAGCAACAGCAACAACCCCAGCCACACGCGAATCAAAGTGGTGGTGGTGCTCCCAACCTCTTTGGCTCATCAACGTGGCGTCCCGGGATTTCTACGACACCCACGCAGCAGCTGGCAGTGCAATCCGCACAGCCATTGTTCACCAAATCTACAAAGTTCAATGACCTTCCCGACAACGTGAAGAGAACCTTTGAGGATATCGAGTACGCTAGTTATTCATTGTTGCATCTCGCCGTTATTCAACCCTTTCAGAGCACATATCCAAGGGAGAGTCCAGATCAGCAAGGATCTTAAGCAGCGTAAAGTCGGAGAAGAAGCAACAAAAGGCCAAGATTTGATTCGTAAAACGCACAAGGTCAGTCGCTTCTCTCCCATTGTATTGTATTACATGCCGAGCTCTGTCATTAGGACCTCATCAATTCAATTACCGTTCTTCAAAATGATATTCTCAACACGCGAGATTTGAAAGCGAAGGTTGATCAGTCAGTTCAAGACACAATCGTTGCAGTGCACATCATCGATGGATTCCGAAACCCTCAGCAACATGGGTCATATCTACGTAACCATGCAAACTTCCCTCTCGAGTACGTTCTTCTCTCCTATTAAGGTTTTTTTGGGGGACGACAGGACAATTTACAGATTCTTCACGCGGATAACGGAGCAAATGCGCAGGCGTCTGGAAGCGTATAAAGAAACTATCGAGGCAAGCCTTGCTGACTTGCTGTGTTTCAACCTTCTCACAGTCCTGTACCCTATAGCAAATTGAACGGAAACTTACTTCGGCTGCGCATCAGGTGCAATATACACCACAAGGTAATCTCAATCGGCTTTCACTGGTCAACATGGCTAACCACCAATAGCGATCTCCGCCACGCTCGAGGCGCAAAATGCGTCCTTTGTTGCTCTCGCAAACAAGACGGCTGCGCTCGACGCCGATCTGCACAAATTGAAGGCCTTGTATACCCAGCTGTGGCGTGCGAAGACGGGTAGTATGCGTGACCCATTTAACCAGCTTGACCGGGGCAGCGGTGGGGAATTTGGTGTAGAAAGTTTATATGGCAAATAGAGCTACTGTATTATGGGAGCAGCGTACTGCGCATAATTTACGCAAGCACAGCCTTGGAACCATCACACATGCTGTGCGATTAGCTCTTTCACCTGACTCCAAACGAACGACAGGCGAAGCACTGCGCTCTTTTGGCGGACATCAGCTCAGTCATTACGGTCACAAGCGTCCAATCGTTTCAAGTTCAAGACACTGCAACCCTCGCGAATACGAAGATGACGGCACCCTCAATCCACTCCTCCACCTCCGATCACGTCTCCAGAGAGCAGTATCAATATGCCCTGACGAACTTCGTGCGAGCGTCCATTGACACTCGAGAATATCCAATCTCTCACACACTTTTCTAAACTCACCGATTGCCGATTCACGCAGGCGATCGCGCACGGAAAAGTCGAAGAACAACGCACGCAGCTCGAAGAGCAAGAGCGACAGATCGCACGCCTGCACGACCGCATCGCCGCGCTCGAGGGTACGCCCACCCGCCCGCACTCCGTCGACGGCGCACGCGCAGCGGGCGGAAGCTCCGTTGACGATTTTTACATCAAGGTACGCGCTCTTCATCTCACCTCACCCCACCCCGCCCCACCCCACCACGAACCCTCCCTCGCAAATGCCCCGCCTTGCCTTTGATCGTCATCGTTGCTTACCACTATCATCGCCCCCTCTGGGACCGCGCGCACCGCACAGAACACGGCATCGCAACTCGAGCGCACGATCAACCGCTGGGCGGGCGAGGTGTTCCGCCTCGCGCCCGCGCCCGCGGCGGCGCTGCAGGACGCGGCGCTTGCGGATCTCGCGGGCGCGGGGGAGTCGGGGCTGTTCACGGACGTGCGTTCCATGATGGTGCAGAGCTTGTTGAGGCATGCGATGGCCGAGTGCATCTCGGACGGCATCATCAACTGTTTGATCGTCACGAGCTCCGCAGAAGCCAACGTTCAACTCACGCGCATCCACGAGCACCTCTTCGCACGTAAGTGTCTCATCATCCTCATCCGTTTCTTATCACGACGTCCTCGGTGTCCTCGGTGTCCGCTCCTCCTTTCACCCCTCTCTTTCATATTTTCCCGTCCTTTTATAAACCTCCCTTTACCCCATCCCATCCCATCCCATCACCCATCAAAAAGGGCTGAGAATGAGTGCTGATGAAACGCCAAACCCATCCTTTTTTGGGATTTCGTTCACAGGAGATCCGACTGTGGCAGCTGTCTGGCGGCGCCAAACGTTCTCCGCCGCCGTAGACAACGTCGCCTCCGAGACGACGCGGATGATATTCGAAGAGCACGTGCCGTCGCTTGCCGCGCTGCTGACGGACAGCCCAGACGACCCGCTCGGGACCCGCGCCGTCCTCGAGGACGCATACAAGTTCTCGCGCATGCTGCACGGCGCGCCCGCCGCCGCCGGCCCGGGCGCAGACGCGTTCTACCGCTCGTTCGTGCCCGAGCTCGCGAGCACGCTGTACCCGCGCCAGATTGAACTAGCCAAGCGTTGTCGCCGCTCCGAGCGCGGCGAACTTGACCGCGTCGGAGCAACCATATTCCCCGGCCTCGTCAAGGTCTCACGCACGCCGCAAGGACCCGGAGCCACTTTGGGAGATACCTCGCAGACGGTCGTACGTAGGGCACAGGTCATATGTGAATGCGCGTTACAGGCGACGAGCTACCCTGGATCCGCGCCACCGCCACCGCCACAAACGATGTAGTGCAGTACCCCGGTCGTTGTTTTTTCGTTACGTTGTTTTGTATGGGGAAAATTTAAGGCATCTCTACTGGGTCCGGGAATGAATGTGCACCCCTTCACTGGGTTTTGAGTTGCGGAGAATCCGCATCAGACAGGCAACGGGACACAGCAATTTCCTATTCTAGTTGATGTATCTAATGTCCTTGCGCAACAAGTAACGACGCAAGGGTGGCCTGGGCGTGCACAACCTACGAAGAATTGCTCGGCTATCAACATCACATCCGTGACATCTAAAACGGATAAGCGGCGTACCTCTAATGCCTGTTGCACCTCCAGCCGCCGCCGCGCAGCCTCGAGCCAATCCTTCAACAGAACCCTTGCGGACCCCTGCAGCTGGTTCAGCTCGCGCGTCGCACCGTCCAAGTCCTTCTCATTCAGATGATACTCCGCCCGCGCAAGGACGCTCAGCGCGTCGTTCCCAGGTACGAGCCCCTGGCGGCGGAAAGCGAACGTAGACAACACGTGCGATGTGACGTGGGCGAGCACGCCAGCGCCCTCGTCCGGTACGAGCGCAACACGCGAGACGGCGGGTGCGACGCTCGTCGTGAACCACGATGCGAGATCCGCCAGAGGCTCGACTCCGACGTCCGGCGCGTTGCCAGCCTCGAGCGCATCGAGAGCGGCGCCGACGACCTCGTCGCTCCGGGCGCCCGCCGCGTGGCGGAGCACGCGCAGCTCGTCGCGAAATGGGCGTCGCACGGGCGCATCGATGGCGTTATTGACGGCGCGCAGGGCCGACCACATTGCATGTATGCGCAGATTCTCGTCAAGGTATGTCGAGTTGTCCAGCGCAACTCGCTCAAGGCGCTTCAGATTTGCGGCGAGCTCGTCGAGTTTGGCGAGACGGCCACCGCGCTCCTCTTCCACGCGGACCTTAATCTCGCGGATCCAGCCACGCTGAAGTTCAATCCCTTGGGCAACGACTTCCTCCTTCAGACTGAGGAAAGGTTAGTATGATAGCGCAACCGCGTGGACGGAAGAGACGGACCGCTCATTGATGATGTTGCTCTGAGTCCGTAACTCTTGTTCGACTTTCTCGCGGTATGCCTTGGCAAAGCGAGCTTTCTCTTCTTCAAAGAAAACACGGAAGTCAGACTCCTGGTTCTCGAGCTTGTCCTGTGCCTGAAGCTCCAATTCGAGTAACTTGAGCGTATACTCGCGAGTCTGCTCATCGAGCGACTGCTCTAACTTTGCCTTCTCCTCTTCTCGCAGGCGCTCGAAGCTCTGCACCAATGAAGATAGATCGTTCTTGGCAACATCGAGTACGTCACGGGCCTTGTCGGCGGCAGTAGGGTTCGCATTGAGGAAGGATGCGAGCGAGTCGATTGTACCAGCGAGGTGGATGATAATTGGCTCGGAAGATTGTAACTCCGCGACGGCAGGAGCGACAAGCGGGAGAGGCTCTCCAGGCACTAGCGGTTTCGGAGGCTTGGGTGGGGTCGGGCGGGTGAAGCCAGGCGGGGGTTCATGTCCGAGAGGCAGTGGCGCATGATAGACATTCTTCAAAGGCGGTTCACTAGATTCTACTTCGCCGGATACTAACGTTGATTGGGTCTCTGAGACCGCCTGTAAAGCAGGCGTTGACAGGTCGTGAGATGATGATGATGATGATGGTACCTCGGACTGGGTGCTCAGTGGTGGTGGCTTTATGAACGGTTTGCCCTGAAGTGCAGCCTCTGCCTCTTGAACGAGCTCTTCAACACCATGTGAGAATTGAATGCCCTGGTGGCGGGCGATGGCTGCAGCTTTGACACCCTGGTCATATACCTTGTCAGTGCTCGCCTTGACATCAGTCTTGAGTGCCTCGACTGCTTTTCGTACACGTCCCTTGACCTCATCCTTTGTCTCTGGGGTCGTTTTCGCTGGCTTCGACTTTGAAGGGACCTTGGCGGGGGTCTCGTCAGCCGAGTAGCCGAGTTGCTTGCGTACTGAAGAGTAAGCGCCCGAAATACCTTCGTAGGTATTCACGATAATATCGGCAATTGTGAGAACATCCCAGTCGTGGTCCTCTCCGTACTGAAGAACATTGGGAGCGAAGGGAACATGTTGCTGGAAGAAAGCGTGGTAGGAGGGGTTGTTGAACGCGACAAACGCACTGCCGACGTAGAACGTTGTGGTCGCGGCAGTAGTGTAGAATATGAGTCTAGGGAGAAGACTCTTCCTTCTTTTTATTGGCGCTTCAGAAGAGGTAGAGGTTGCAGTTGCATCCGTTGTTTCCGTGACGAGTCGCTGGTGAAGGTGAGCAATGTGAGGGCGACAAAGGGAAAATGCTTACTCGACGAGAGATACGAACTAGTCCCCTGGTTCTTTTGGAAGATGCCTGCCTTGCGACAGGCAAGGCACGGAACATGCGTTTGAGGAAAAGGGAATTATGACACGGTGCTGTACTCTGCAGCGTTTGCTCTGCGCTGGGCGGGCTGAGTCGGGTGGCTGTGCGGGGATTGCCGTAGCCTCGGCCTCGGGACTCTGTCACGGTCGATTCGTTGTTCCGGAGACGTCAGACGTCAGTCATACAGTACAACAAGTACATCACCACACCGATACCGCACGTTGGTGCACTCTTGGAGCTGTATCGGCCGATTCAGGTCCCTTCTTCTGCCCTCATTGCGCTTCGGATAAGGACCGAAATACCTCTTGGTCCGTACACGAATCAGATCCCGGAATACAGCTATGCGCGCTGGTCTGCTTTGAACCTAGAGGAGGGCACCCATTCCCTGTAATTAGTGACAACTGCGCTCGGCGGCTGCGCATGGCTGTTATATTGCTGTATCTTTATGGCCCAATGCGACGTAGAAGCGTCCCAGGTATGTGGTGAACTCTGCTGTATCGGTGGTCATAATCGACGCTTCGAGCCTTATTATTAAGCGAACTCTGAACAAGGAACCGCACAGCACAGCAGTTGGCTGACTTTTACTTGTCTGACTTCCGCCGTGATTCGTCCCTGAGGCCTGATGCCACAAACGTGCGTCCCGAGCGCTATAAGTGAAAACCATGCCAAGACACTTGATTCCCTTGTCACCCTTCCCGCCCCTCTCCTTCGTCATGCCTTCAAGTCCCTTTTCCACACGACAACATCGCACTAGTATCTCTCCTGGGTCCAATAAGACATTCCCCGTCGCTGCACTCCTACGCAGGTTCTCTACCCCGTCCCCATATACTACGACAGGCCAACCTGTTGCTCAGTCCAGCAGAGACCCAATGAATCTGGTACACGACCAGGTTGATGACGCTTCGTTCACCCCTGCGGTCCCTTCCGAAACCGTACATCACTACACCCTTACCTCTCGTGGGAGAGAGTATGCGCTCATTACAGTCACGAGTCATGCACCGAACGCTCAGGATATCCCCCTCCTATACTTCGGAGACGAACTAAAGGGATTCGTGGTGTTGTCTATCGATGACTTGAATGATATGCAAAGTATGGACGTCGTGGTGAGTCAGTTTTACCAGGTGGTGTGACCGAAACTGAACCTGGTACCTGCAGTTGCAGATGTTCGATGCTGACCAAATCAGACCATCATATGAGGCTAGGCGCGTCCTGCTATCGCAGCAGGTCGATTATTCACACGTCTCCGGCGGTCAATTTTGCTGGCCCTTTACCATCGCGTCCCCTACCCCCTCGACTTCATCCTCGAGCGCATCCTCTGTGACTGATTCGTCTCTGGGACATACATCGCTCAACAGCCATAGTGCTAGAAGCGACCTACACTTTCAGCTCATCGTTACAATCTATCGTCGTGGGCGGCTCAATCGGAATGTCGGGTTTGTGATCACTATCTCCTACCATGAACGCCCTCTTACTTTATGCTTTGGTTTTAGAGTGAGACAAAAAATCTCTTACATACTCCCTCCAGATCCCTCCGTGCGGTCTGTGCAGTCTTCACCCCAACCTCTCTCAATCGATCTTCCGCATGACCCACCTCCGATCTTATCATGGCCAAAGCAAAATTTTCCACCTGTACGCGTAAGAGGCGTTATGTTTGGCCAGGTTTCTGTCGAGGTGGAATGTAAGGTGAGCAACAGAGCTCGAATCATACCTTCTGTACGATTGACTCTTCCTTGTAGCTTGTTGCACCCGTATGTCAACCCCTTCCGTCTTTTTGCGGTACCTTCGCTCACTTACACACGGTACCCTCAGAGTTCCTACACGATAAGCGACATCATCCCACTCACTCTCACTCTCACCAGCGAAACCCGAGAAGCGCTCGACCTATTGGCCGTGTCCGATGTCATCGATGCACGCCTACAGAAAGTCCTAGGCTTTGGAGAGCATGCAGCGACTGTCCGCCCTTTAAGTCTTAAGGATCGCAAATCGTTCCATCGTACGGATTTAGCCGCAAGAGCTTCTTGGCAACCCGATGGCCCCGTCAGAGAGCTTCTCCCCGACGAGGGTCACCGACTGCCTCGCTGGTCCGTCCAACTCAACGGAAGCCTTCAGCGGGAAACTGGAGTTGAATTGAGTCCGAGCTTTGAGCATCCGGGCATGGCACTCATCGTGCGTTGACTTACCTTTGACGAAGACCTTAGATTGACCGATTGGTGTCCGCCGTAGTATATTATATCCCTCTTCACGTTCCGCTCGATGGACTTCCGTCCTGCAGGCGACCCGAACAAAGTGCTTGTTATGGGCAAGATTCAGCTCACGGCACCACGACGCTCTAGAAACTGATGCGCCATGCATGCTTCTGTGCAACGCTCACACTTTGTTTTCCGCTCACACAGTTACACTTTCTATATACCGCTGATTCTATGGTCGATATCGCCATGAAAAAAAAGACTTGATACAGGGAATTGTTGTCTATCATGTAAACTTACTAGGATTTGCATTTTTTGGGTAGCTTATTTTTAGTTGAGATGTTCGTTTTGTAATCAATTTGGTGAGGTGTGTACGTCTATTGTTAGTGCCGTAATAAATAGATTGGTCTGTTGGGGTCAGAACTACTATCAGAAGTGACCCTGTCGGCGGAGAATGGGACCCTGATGGGCGTCTGGAACCTATTCTAACGTTCATCAAGTCGTTCATCAAGTACAGTATGGAAATGGCTCTTACCTTCCGAGTAACAGGGCCGGATCGCGGATTGAATGGACTCGGATAACTGAGTTACAGTAAAATGGCGCGAGTCATGGCTGGGATCATGGCCACCTTGTCCCGGTCAGCCCTTCAGCCAGTCCATAAAGAGTACTAGAGTAGCGCTGGGAAAACCGACCAGGGGGACATTAGAGGGACATTCAACTGGCAGGTGTCAAGATCTCCGCCGACGTCTGCGGTAATCACCTTTCGTGATCGCGCAACCTCGACAATTGCAATCTGCGGCACCTCCATCCAAAATCTCCTATCATTCAGCAAATAATTTTTTTTTATGCGATATTTGCATTTTCAAGACTTTTTTTATTACGCGGGCAACCTTGCGGGAAACAGTTTGAAGCAACCTCGTTCGTCGATGTAAATCCATGACTATAGACCAAACACAGCAGCGTGAGCGGTCCGAGTACGGCCCGGGGATGGAGAGACCCTTTCTCACCCAATGACACCCACTGTATCGAGTCCCAGGCGCCTGAGAGCCTACACTTTCTCATACCCGAAATCTGACTGGCTTGATGAGTCGATGACGTTTCGGACTGGTACCCTTTTAGGCTTGCCCTATGGTGCCTTTTTTCACGCACGTCACCGCGGAGTAATATGGGCAACACACGGATCCCGAGTTTTCCTCTCACATCTTCCCAAGTTACTAGTTCCCCTTAAGAAGCAGCGTATGACTCAAGTCTTTGATTCGAATCAGTGTTGTTACGACCTGACACACGCTGCTCTGACTACGGTGTGCCTGTGACAATCCATCCCCTATCTTTTGCATCTACGCTGGAGCTTCCCATGCTGTCCCGTTGGCATTGCTTGCTCTATCGAGTTCAGCAAAGTGGATCACCGATGGGCCATAGAGATTGGAAAGGACCACTCAGGCTCTGATTGGGTAGGCGGGACGGATGGGGTATTCGTAGTTCAACGTTCAACAACAATGCCAATAAGTGGCTTTTTTTCTTGTTGACTTCCTAGACATGAGTATAGGTTTCATACGGGGCGGCGAAAGGGGAGATCGAAAGAATAAAGAGTATTTACGACCAGAGATATCTGCATACTTCACACACCCGTGCCAGATGAGCTCGACACATATCAACAACGGCACTGCCCCTTCAACGCGTTTTGCTTGGTTACTCATCACGCACGACTTGGTGCTTCCCGCATCGGTGACCCCCTCGCCTTCCTCCGTCTTGAATTGAAAATAGTCCCATTGAAAACCATAATGGCAGTGTCGTTGGGCAGCTTACAAAAAACGGCTGATCATCCAGGAAGATATGTGAAAGATACACCGTTGTAGTAGCCGTGGCGAAAGAGTAAGGGAAACGTTGTAAAAGGTGCTGGAGCGCTAAGAAATTTGTCTTAATCAGTCGTGACGAGGCGCAGAGATAGATACCCACAAAAAGCGGCGTCAGAATGACAGAGTTGAATGCTCGTTAATGGACCCCTTTATTGACGCAACATATGTTCGCGAAGCAGCGCCAAGATATCCTGGTTTCCTTTTCCCGAAGCGATCTGAAATGGAGTTTGGCGATCCTTATTGCGGGCAAGGACGCTTGCGCCATTTTCTAGCAGTACTCGTACGGCCTCTACTTGCTCGTTATGCACCGCGAAATGCAGCGAAGTCGCGCGCTCGTCGTCCTGCGCATCCACATCTACTCTATGTTCCAATAAGAGTTGTATGATCTTGGGAAAACCATAGAAAGATGCTTGGTGGAGTGGTGTCCAACCGTATTTATTCCGCACATGAACAATTGCGCCATGTTCGAGCAGCCACTGAGCAGCCGCAACCTTCCCCTGCCATGCTGCATGATGTAGCGGGGTGTTCTGGTCGCTACTTCGTGCTTCCAGCTCGGCACCGTGCTCCAGTAAGAGCGGTATCACATCGGGATGCCCAGAAAGTGACGCGAGATGGAGTGGTGTCTCAGAACTGTAATTCTTCGCATGTATACTTGCACGGTGCTTGAGTAACACCTGCACTGCCATGAGCTT
>Ga0137397_10000527_pt1 | contig 26451 bp, 40 predicted proteins | sample czorhiz116metaG_FD_106658 | JGI IMG/M metagenome (GOLD analysis project Ga0137397, IMG submission 106658) | Vadose zone soil microbial communities from Angelo Coast Range Reserve, California, USA - czorhiz1.16 metaG | ecosystem: Environmental > Terrestrial > Soil > Vadose zone | place: USA... | reverse complement strand
TCAGCCTCTCTGAGTTCAAATCTGAAGTTAATTTCTTGCTAAAAAATCTAGGTACAGAGCTAGCTAAATTGTGGGGTTTGGCTGTCGTGCACTGTAGTACTGGTACTTTCATACTTCCACGTACCGAAGGTCAGTTGACTCCGGCTAATTCCGCTCGCCCCGAATTTGCCAGATAAGTTGTTCAGTTATGCTACTCCGGAATCCTGTTGTCTTGTTACCCCAATTCCTACTTCGTTCCTAGCTGACTCCATTCAGAACAAGAGTCGACCAGGACTTATCACAGACATTGAGGCGTCCTTACATTGGACCGTCCATCTGCTTGCGATCACCAGTCCACGTAAACGTTTTCGACATGAAAAAGATATCATAGCATACCAGCGGACGACGCCCGTTACATGTGGTATGTCCACGATTCAGATTGTGGGTCGGTAGAGGGATACGACTTCGGCTATGAGCAGAACAAGGCCAAGGTTCGACAACGCCACGGTTAGACCGTGCGTCGTATTGTCGATACAAGTAACCCCTTACCCAATCTTGGCACTAGATACGCGGATGTTGACAGGATGTACCTCGTCAATCGTCAAGCAGGGTTGACAGTTTAGCATGTCATAAGGAATGGGGAACAAGGATTATGAACAGATCTCGGCATTTCCAGCTCTCCGGGTCCCGAGCAGATGTTGTCCAAATCAAAGCGTCCACTTCATAGATTCGGATCTGTTGCACGCCCAGACAATATCTGCTTGTTCCTAAAACATGACCATCACGGATATGATATGACAGAGGCATACAACTTCATTGAATATTCTTTGTCCATCTGCAACGGTACAACAAGAAAAACAAGGGGTCCAAGATTTGGGCGGCAAAGGTTGGAGGTCACGTGCCGCTGTTGTGTGTGCAAGTTTTGTTCCGGCAATCGTCACTCCGTTTGTCCGTTCTACACCGTTTTTTGCTTCGTTGCGTTCCTCCTCTCTGCTTCTAACACTATGGCGTTTGAAAAACCGGCTGCAAAAGTGAGCCATCCTCATATCTCACAGTTATTTTTTACCCAACGTGCGATGCACCACATGTACATCAGTCTCGTGCGTCAAGCGACAGCGTTTGGGTCCATGACAGAGCTCCAGGGGCTCCTAGGGCTGCCACGCAATCCTCCCAATCAAACGCGTCGCTCAGCAATAAGATTATGGTGACGAATTTACATTACGAGATCACGCCGAAGGACTTAACGGTATGCTCCATCACACTTTTTCCTCATTCGCATGTCATGACCTTCGCACCACCTGGAGGCAATCTTTGGGCAAATAGGCACGCTCGTACGCGAGCCATTCATCAGGGTACGGAAGTCCGACTGCCATTACCTCGCCTTGTCGTAGGAGGAAAACCCCTCAACCTTCTCGCTCCTCCATTACGGGATTTTGTTATGTTGACGCGCTTGCGTTTTGCCCCTTTCCTTACGTTGTCGCTCTCTACCTGCCTTTGAACGTTAGTATGATCGTAGCGGTCGTTCATCGGGCGTCGCCATCATCACGTTCGAAACGCCGGCAGAGGCAACGCGAGCGAAAAAGCAGGTGGATGGGGCTTTAGCAAAAGGTGTGACTACCGCATTACTTCATCCTCGATTTTAAGTTGCTTTGAAGGCCAACCCATTTCTATTGAATTTGATTATGGGCCTCCGCGACGCGCCAGTGCGCCAGGGTCCTCTCTACTCAACCGAATTCAGAAGCCACCCCTTCTGGATCGACTTGGCCAAGCGCAAGCCAAAGCTAAGGCGTCTTTGATGTGAGTTGGTTTCAACGTTTCACTTTTTTTTTTTACGAACTTCTCGTAGCCACGGCAAGAGAATGGGGTCCATGCGTGGTAGTAGAGGGCGAGGGCGAGGTGCAGCTGTTGGCCGTGGTCGCACCCTCAATGCACTACCGAAGAGCGCCGCAGAGCTCGACGATGAAATAGATGCATTTATGGCTGTTGACAGCGCATCTGGCACACCTTCCGCTAAGCCTGCGGAGAATGGGGATGTTGAGATGGCCTAGTCCGTCTACATCTCCCTTAAGCGTACCTTACATATTGACAAAGTCGCGATTATCCAGAACAGTGTGCTTCCTAAATTGTATCTGTTTATTATGAATTTAGGCATTGCTGCGCCTCCCTTTTTTGCACGAGAACTGTTCCCCGAGCCGCATACTATGACAGAGCATTGCGCACTGCTAATTTGAAACTGCCATCGTATACATGCATTTCGCCTTCCGTTGGGCATACATCATTCACAGCACCAGCGATATAGGCGCTTCTAATTCCATTTAAGTTCGTCCAGCCGCGAGTACTATAGCTCACCTTTTTTGAAGGACCATTTATTACGACCACGAATTAAGTTGGCTTGCTCGTATGGGCACACGCATTCAAGTGTCCGGTCTCCTTCGGTCGGAAGTACAAGACCGTAATTTGGATACTGATAAAACTGTGGCTTTTTTTGGATTGCAGACCCGAGACGGATATCAGGTAATAAGCCTTCACGCGATCACTTGCCAGGCCGACTTGGGTGTTGAATGACCTCGAGAGGTCACCGGTCACCGGTCATTGATCATAGTCCATACAGTGACTCGATGTATCCAAATGAGACTCGGTGTCTCCGCGATCTGCCGGCCGGGAACTGTTAAGACCGCTGGCAATAGTATTGTATCGACCACATCTTGGTATATCTTGCACCCGGGGTCTGTAGTTTGACGATGAATCAAATAATGCCCCTCCGTATCCCAGCTTCAAAGGACGTGGGAGCCATAACTTGCGTTGCTGGTAGCCTAGGGTTACCACCAGAAAGGCCACATTCACAGGTGCGCACACAATCAGACACTTTCTCTAATCCTAGAGATCAAGACCACCCCACTGAGACTGCCAGCGGGAGATGACAGGTTCTGTCCAAGTACAGTAGTCCGCCATTGGTGCCTATACTCGGCTGAGACGGTGTCAATGTCACGGCATTTTAGATACTGTAACCTACCTGGTACTCGTACAGCTGACTCAGTTTGGTTGCTAGGTTTTGGCTGTAGAATACACCCATTTCTTCCTTTTCCGGGAACCCGTACAATGTACGGTATCTGGGTGATTAACAGTACAGCAACCAGTCCATGAAGTCGCAGCCGTGAACATCGGATGCTGTACTGTCGCGTTGGGTCGCTTTCAAAAACCCGCTGACAACGGGTACTGTACCTGTCGAAAATGGACGCCGTTACTGTACTTACTGTGCAGTAGGAATCCGCGTGGTCATGACATCTTGACTCTCACCGTTATGACGTTGTGGACCTGTGGCTGGGTTTTGCAATTCGCGGAGCCTTGCGATTACTGTACAAGTAGTAAACGCCCTGCGCTTATTCGCTCGTTGAGATTTTATCATTTAACGTCAGACGTCAGACAGCGGCGAAGCGTGCCGTTACGTCTATGCGCCCCTGTAGCCTGAAGACCTTCAGCGGCCTTACTTCCACGGAAACAGTCCTCCTGATATTGCCAGCATTTGGCACCGTTTAGCGTGTATGCCCCTCACTTGTAGACTGGCATTTCCCAGTCGGACAGTCTCTGGGTGAGTTGTCACCTACGGTTTAGTTTGTTAAGCCGACACCGTCTGTTTGAAAAACAATTCATGTGACTGTGACAACGCAGAGCGTATTCTGATAATTGGACGTAAAAATTCAAAAGCGCACGTCAAGTGCAATTTCAAGTGATGCCAGCCACGGTGAGATGAAAGCGTATTAGACTCAGCTTCGACTAAGGGATGTATCAGTATAAGTACGTGACTACGCGCTCCAGATTAATGCGTTCTGAGCGTCAAACCCCGTTATCCCGCGCGCCACAGTGCTGCAACTGATGTCCGATTAAATTATGAGTTGTTTTCGACACCGTGATACAGCGCTGTAAACGTCAATAAGGAACTAGTTCCTTCAATACAGTACAGTGTCCTTGGAAGGGAGCGGTGCGTCGTGTCAATCATACCGTCCTGCAGGGCCCTGCACGGTACCACACCCTCGGACGGCGCCAGGGCCAGCGTCTCTGGAAAGTGAATTCTTTGACGGGGATCTTAACAACCGGAACAAAGTTTCCACATACTGTACAGTATGTACTACATGGCGCGGGCAACCTGTCAAAATTTTGGTAGGTGATGCAATTTGAACAGAAAAGGATTCTGATACCGTAACCCGATTAGTCCGCCGAGTGGACTGAGCCGTGAACTGAATGGACATCTTCTGACAAGAAGCTATTAAAGGTGCACACAGGCAGCGGATGCTTGATCATGAGTCACTTCGAAGACCCCGCCGTTATCCAAAAGGACCTGGGCACGTCGTTACTCGCTTTCAATCGACTTTTTCGGCTAATCGTCATCTCAAAGTTGCTTTCTCCAAACTCGTACATGCAGCCATAGGCCTGTACATGTGAGCCTGCCTTGGCTCCATCATCTCACGTGCCAGCTTATATGATTGTCTCCCATCAGTTGGGAGTACCTCAACACCTTGGACTTTGAATGGAGCTGCTTCACTGGCAAGCGACCTTTCCGGCGAACAATATGGGTGCGCTACCATTTATCCGCCGTCATTCCTGCTCCTCAAGAATCAATGTAGATCTACTCAATCGGTCGCCTCGCCGCTTTGGTTACTGGCATCATATTCCTCATTCAACTCAACGTCAAGGCAAAGATGAACTGCCAAGTACGTTTAACTCTTTGTTTCTGGTCGAGCTGAGCTCACAGATTCCGTACACTCCTTAGGCTCTGTACTCGAGTAGCCTGGTATGTTTGACAAAGTAAAGAACGTCCGATCCTTGAATCGCCCCAAGTTTTTCAGCTATCTGGCCTTCACATCCACGACAGCCCTCATCGCGCTGCGCGTGTAAGTCATATATTTCTCCATGATGACGGTGTTTTGATGAGCCATCGGCAGAACTGCAATCTGGCTCTGGAATCGCGCCGTCGTTGTGTTGTGTGCATGCTGTTGGCTCGTGACTCTTGGTTTTTTCTTGTATGGTACGAATAGGAATTGAATACCTCTTGCCGTTACTGAGCCCAGTTTGCCAGGTATCATTGAGGTAAGCTACGTTATGTCTTTCGTCTTGCTGTCCTGTACATTAACGATGTGCAGCAACGCGCTGTCTGGGTACCTGACGTGGGTTGCGTCTTCAAGGGAACGAATACATATTTTGTTGGTCTCAGCGCTGTCAACTCCATCTTTGCTTCGGATTGCTCCCTTTTGCTCATGCAATTGGTCGGTCTCTTGCGCATTGGACGCACACGTTCGAGTGGCGTCTGGCAGCTGCTGTACAAGCAAGTAAGTTATATTGAGAGGCGGTCATAACAGACCCCTGACGGAGGTGTAGGGCCTCATTTGGTTGGCAGCAGCAACTTGTGTACAACTTGTCGGAGTGGTACGATCTGCCCTGCTTCCTTGAGAGTGCCACTTATGATCCCCAGGTCTTTATCAACCTGAACCTCAATAGTGAGTCCCCGTTGAGTAGGCGTTCTCGATCATCTTTTTCACCCTTTTTCTTGGTGCTCTCTAGTAGCATGGAATTGTGTACGTGACATAAGCCTGGAAAGGATTGTACTGACTCCTTTGCAGATGTTCCTGACCCCTGCGAGTAAGTGGCCTATTACATGATACTCAGTGATTCATAGAAGCCCTAGTGTATACAATGTACGACGTCATCCCCCTTTGAGTGTTTAAACAACTAACGCAACAAGTGAACCAGGCAAATCTGTGTATCCCGCATGTACTGTGCATTGGCCGATTTTGGCGACCACGTTGGTGCATCATATGAGCTACCGTAAGTCCCTATACATTGCGGGAATGTGGCCGGGCTAACACCGTTTTAGCACTGGCCTTTCATTTGCTGAGTAGTGAACGGCTGGGATTGCCATGATCCAGTGTGACTTTGGATGGTTGATGTGGTGTCCGAGTCGGGAGTCGGGGAAAGGGTCAGAATGCCAAGATTAGTCTCGAGAGTCCCAGCAGCATCTACGCTGCAACGACCCCAGATTTTTTTAGTGCGAAACGGGGTTTCGTATCCTGGTATCCCCGTCCATGCTGAACGAATGGTGGTGTGAGAGAATGAGAGGATATTATCCTGAGCGCATCTATAATTCGCACCTAGAGTGGCATGCGATAATGTAGATACGAATCATACGATTATACATTTGAAGAGAGCACTTACAGTATATAATAATGAAGGAATTCAAAGTGAGATTTGAAGGGCGCCTAAGGCGGAACCATTACCGATGCTTATCCGAGACAGATGCACTGGCAGGTTCCTTGATTCTCACTGCGCCGCATCCAACTGTCCCTTCTTAATGTCACACCCGTAGACGGTCGATGAAGTATGAGTATGAGTACTAGTGACCAAGTCTAATCTGTCAACTGCATAATGGATACACTAAATATCGGTGGTCCACAGGATTCGCACTTGTCAATGGCTCCGACTCGGGCGGGCAACGTTCTAGCTCCGATTGCCTCGGCCTGCCCGTATTTTGAACAAACTTAGGCGTGACACGAAAACCGAAGTGGCGGTGGACAGGACCCAACGCCACCATTACCATCCTTATCGTCAGTCTGTTTGCATCAACCAATCACCATGTCAATTGACAATGGCGATGATAGCATAGGACATGGAACAGCAACTGAACTCTGTACAATATAGCGCAAAACTGTAGGTTGAATGTCGCTACATAAGGTGATGCCGTGAGGTCTTACAGTCCAACTCCTGAGGGGCGGAATGGCTGGATACAAAAGCAGTTAGGAATTGACCTTCTTATTGAAGTGCCTTGGCCCAGTAAGGGATCTCTTCAACCAAGTAGATCATCTAAAAAGTCTTCCATTTCGGCTTTCGGTGGTTTCGCGGGGAGATGAGGATCTGGTGGTAGCGGGGGGGCCGCTTTCAGAGACTTCGCTGAACGCCGAGGTTAGCGATCTACGCAGATAAAAGTACAGTACTGCTCAAACCTTGTCGATGAGCATGTTCTCTCATTGCCGTTTTGCCGATTTGACGAGCGGCACTGGCTCGCAATCGTTCCTTCAGGTCTGAATGAAAGAATACGTCAGCCACTCGGAAACAATAAGCGACCTGAGTGACTTAGATGATACGGACCCGACTGTGCTTGCGCGATGTTTTTATCATGCTGCATTTCCTCCAGGGAAGCATCCCACTCAATCTTTTCCACCTTTCCCTTCCTTGATTGACGTTCGTGGAGTGGGTTGGAAGTGATGTGTGTGAGCGAGTGATCGACATCATCATCGTCCACCGTAGGTGGGACAAGCGACAATGTGGGTGCATCCTCAAGACGTTGCCGCTCTAGGAACGCACTCAAATCTACTTCGGGTTCCTCGATCGGTTGTCCTGTTGGTGAGATGGCGTCGCATTATTGACGCTAGGTGGCTTCATATACTGCTCATACCATCAGGTCCGAGTTCAAGCTCAGGTTCTTCATAGCGATCCGCGTTGGTCCCAAGGGTGTAAGGCACCTCGGGCTCCGCGCCTTCTTCGCCATCCTCCGAATCTCCAGATCGGTCGCCGTCGAGCGGCAATGATCTCTGAAACTCGGCTGGGCGTCTGCCTCGATAACCACGCCCGCGTGAGCGTCCACGCTTATTATGTTTTCCACTCGATTGATGATGCCCCTTGTGATAGACACGGGGATTGCTGGTAGACGACGACTGAGATTCGTGAGGATGAGACATAAGATGTGACGAAGCCAAACACAAGACAACACGACTGTCGGGCCGCGGCGTTTCTCGTCGTTTTCGACGTTCGACGACGTCGCATGCTTTCCCCGCCTTGCTTACTTTCACCAAGTTTCTCCTTCTCCTTCTTGTAGTAATTTCAGCCACGCCGTCCTTGTGCCAGTCTGCCAAGTTATGCATGCTGCCGCTTATCACACTCAAGCGTCCCCAGCCATCCAAGGCCATGTCGACCCGCTCTATGCTTCCGTCGGCCATTTGCTTTCTAAGGCCTGCTCCAATACATGCTTTACGGCTGCTCAGGCATTCGCACAACTTGTACAGCCCACTGCGCGCTTCCAGCTGGCTCTTGATGCGCTCCTACCTATTCTCGACTCTCCACGATCTGAGGTTAGTAGAGTTCTTGACCCTTCTTGCATCCTTCGCAGGAACATTTTAGCTGACATACCACTCATCCTACACTCTTCTGGTCCTCTCGCCACCAAAGCTCCCGCAACGAATCCTTGTGGCATATATACTGTATTCCTTATACGCACCACATCCAATCTCTATTAATCCTTTCAAGTCTGTTCTATTTGATACCTTCGCCAAAGAACGCAATGCCGCAGTTCAGTTAGCCGGGGAGGGGAAGACGAGTGATAATGAGCAGCTCGTCTGGGTTCTTTGGAAGGTTCTTAAAGGCGATGGGGATCATGTAAGTGGCGGTTATTATCTTCAATGGCGACCTGTCATGGTCCTGGTATAGCTTGGGCCTTACCCCCCAAATACTCTGGCACGAGAATCACTCCCATCCAAACTAAGAGCGGGAAACCTGGTGCTGGATGAAGGGAAGGTCCCTCCTGACTCGTGGGATATTTCAAACCCGCTCTCCATAATTCTTTGTCCTTATGCCGTGCTCAGGTTCTTAGAAGACGCGTCACATCCCTTGAATTCAGCTCACCGAAAATATCACGGTAACGGAGAGGGTTCAGAGTCAAGAAAAGATCTGATAGTATCGCACGAAGAGGATGAGAAGACACAGCTTTTATCGCAAGGGCTCACGCTCCTTCTTGCGGCTCGTGAGCGAGTGCTTACACTTTCCGAGCAGCGCGTAAGTCCATTCTCATTCTCTCTCCCAACCTATCATTACTTATTTGTTTCCTTAGCTCCTCTGCCCTCTGATCCCCCACTTGACGTCACCCTCTGTATTAATCTCCATTGACATTCCGCCTATCATCGCCCATAATCCGACCATTGCCACCCCCCTAATCGTCTCTCTCATTACTCTTCCCCCTTCCGATGCATCCGTCGCATACCTGGACGTTCTCGCACAACTTCCCCCTACTCTACCAACCTTTGATGTTATCGGTCGTCTTTTGCAAGACACGACGCCTGTGACGGATTCCGTTACTGGCGGGAAGGTTGCTGTTGCTGAAGTCGTGCGTATGGAGGTGCTTGGGCCGTTGATTCATCAGTGCATCTTGTGGATAGATCGTGCTGAACGTGAAGAGCATGAAGGGTTGATCAGCGATGACCGCTCTGCCAAGGGTGTACAGAATGTACTCAATTTCATACGTTACCATACCAGTGGCTGACTTCTGAGATTTAGCTCTGCCGTTTTTACAGTGCTCTTCTCAAGCTCAATGTCGTTGATGCTGCATCCGACGCTGACTCGGCCGAGATCGCACATTTTTCCCTACGCAACTCACGGTATGAAGAAGCTAATGCACTCTACCGCAGCCTTCCCTTCGTCAGGTTCTGATCTCTCAAGTATGTACCTATGTTACCTTATGACTAATGACCGTCGTCTGTATGTCGCGATTAAAGCCTAGTCTGTTACAATGTCTCGTCTAGGAAATTGTGATATGTATTACGGTAGACCCGATTCATGTACCATCCTCCGCTACACCAGGAATTATGCACATCGTTGTATTTCTGAAGTCAGCCTATGATAACTGCTGGATAGTGTTATTCGCCGATGGGAGCGGTTGATACCATCACTTTTGATGATCACCGTCATATCGACCCACAATGAGTGCAATTGCCGCCTCCCCTGAAAAGGGTGGCATCTCTAGTGTAGGTACCAGCTCGACGCGGACGAATTTGATTGATGTAGGGTGACAAGGCCCAATGTCTTTGCAGCCGATGCCTGGAAGAGGTGTGGTGTCAGGCGATAATACAACTTTGCATCTCCGTCGTTGTCCTCGTCGATTGTGAGCGCCAGTGGCGGGTTCGTTATCATCGACTTTGTCGTCGTCGCGGTCGTCCAGCGCGGATGTACCTACGCGTGAGTCGAATGCGGCTGCGCACCGTCTCGTCATCGTCTTCGAGTGTGACCATCCACGCGAGGTCGGGGCCCGGGGGCGGCTGGATGTGGTTCACGTGGAGACGCATCATCTTCATATCGTCGAGAATGGGACCCTCCTACGAGATGGGGAGCGTCGGTGCGCACGTCGGTCATAGGAAACCAGATTGGCAAAAGGGGGGCATGGTCTGCCTTGGACTTTGCACGGATCCTGCTCAAGGGCTCCGCCAGCCTCGGGCTGGGCCAACTGAGTGTCATGAAATGCTGACAGTGGCGACTAAGGGCGGGCTTGACTTGGGAGATGGCAATTCATAAATAAGCCTGGAGAAAAGCAGCCTCAGATCTCCCTAGTTGGTTACGACTACGGAACTGTTGCAATTCAGTTGGTCCGTGCCCGAAAGTGATGTGCCACCAATTCTGGCGCCTGCGGTGTCATCGATGTTCTGGGGTAAGGAGCATGTTGGGAGTCGGGAGGAGGAGCGTGAAGGTCATGGGGATACTAGTGGGAGGTGACTCATTCAAGTAGTATTCTCGACGTCCGAGTCACTGTGACAGGGCTGCTTGAAATTTTGATGATCGCATGAGAATCACCAAAAGAAACTTTGTGTAGAAAGCACCAGTGACGTTGAATAAAGAGCGCCAACCGAGGTAGCTCCAAAATTGCTCCGAGTCGTCCGTGTCCTATACAGTAGCTTTGTCGGATCCTCACACAGGCCCGGGTGATCGATTTCCCTTCGACGGGCTCACCTGCTTCGGCCAACGACGGCGGCTACCGCATAAGCCATGTGGTCTTGTCGCTGACATGCTCAACTCGCCGGACCCTTATCGGAGGGGGTGAGCTCGTTGGACGGTTACCAAGGAACCCCCGGCAACTTACGTGGTCACCTGGCGCTATCACGGTGATGATGTGAACCTTCGGGACGAATTGGTGTTCTGCAACCGCCAGAACGATGCAACCACCATCGCCGGACATTATCTCTATCGAAGGTCTCTCATTTCATACTGTAATTGGCCTAGATGAGAGGTTCTGGCCGCAACCTCACAAGCTCGCGATTCACTTCCACTTGCATCCGACTTCATTATTGCTTGCCGCCGCGACAGACGATTCAAGATTTTCAATTCGTTATTGGGACCTCGAGAGCCAAGTATTAGAGCGTGTAAACGGTGGGGCGCCATGGCCAAGCGGTCGTGCTCTCGCACGTGCCGTCACCGGTGTTGCTTTCGTGCATGCCGGAGACGCCGTGAAGGAGCTACGGGTGGTGCTAGAGGTGCAGAATGGCCACCCTCGCGCCACGGGTGGAATGGTGTGGGAGCTTACTACGCCACATGGCGCACTCACCCAGGAAGTTATCACATCGGTACGGGGGCTCGAACTGGGTGTGTTGCTCGGTGGGGTAGACGAGGAAAAGCGGATGAAACAGCGAATCGTGATGGATATATGGTTCCTTGAAAAGTCGCAGCACCCGAGCGAGGTCGACTACGCGACCATTGTGGATCGGATAGTGGAGGTACGTGACATTTCTCGATCGATCGATTGGCATTGTGGCGTGATTGCGAGGCGCATAGGAGACAGAGTCATCGGAATATCGGACGCTAGAGCGGCTTGTTCACGAAGCGACACAGATTGCTTCCATGGCGAGCAGTGAACATTGTCGAGAAGTCATTATCCGCGCAACGAGACCGGCAGCCGTGAGGCTCGCCGATGCTTTGGCGGTGCAACTCATGCGGCCATGCAACCCGTGATAAATGCCGATGCATGGTGTTGATGATTTGTCGCAATGGGAAGGATACCGATCGGATCACCACGTCGGAGGGCCTAGCCCCAGGGGCCTCACACAATCGAGGGATGTACGATTATTTATTACGTGTCACATCCTAGCCTTACTGTGCTGTAATGACAGAGTCTAGTGGGGTTCCGTGCTATGCCTAAATGCTATTTCAATTAATCAGGAGCGAGAAATCAGGTTCGCTCAAGCTCTCAAGCTCTCAAGATCTCAAGGCCGAGGTGTCACTTTCGGAGACACGTTTCAGAGATGCAGGTCAAGATCTTGAGAAGGAATCTGTGGGATGGCCTAGGGGACGATATGATCCCGCCAATTTACCGTTAATATCGCGAAACGAATGGATTGGCTGTTGCGGGTAATAATAATCGATGGCTACTATTTGCTAATCGGTCATAATATCCCAAGACAAATTCTTGGCGCTAGGTTTCGGAGAGACTGCGGGACGATAACTACTTGGTTAAGAAAAGCGTATACATCAGACGGAGTACTCAGCTAGCTGAGGTAGACGACGGACCGGCAGTCTCCGCACTCCGCAGAAATCGTCATGCTTGCTTAAATAGATGGATCCTGTCGAGGACGTTTCGGGTAAACCAAACCAACCCCTCTCCTCGATTCTTCCCGCACATCACCTATGAGTTCACTCAAAAACCATCGTGTGGTGATCGCGTCCCTCTTTCTTCCTAATACGGTGGTGTTGGGAGAGTCGCATCCTCCGAGTCCAAGTCCTACCCCAGAGGTCCGTTCGGAATTACCGTTACCGGATGTCTTTCCAAGTCATGCCAAGGAGCAAGGATTCAAGCTTTCTTTACCTTCCCCGAGGACTCGAACTCCTGCGCCCATCCTCAGCATCGTAGATGATCTGAAAGACAAGGCAAGTATGGGTCCATTGGCTTCTTTACGTTTTGTTCTTTCGAATGTCGCCTTGTGGAGCGGCACGCCCGGTCCGAGGCTGATTTAAACTTTTTGTTGTCAGTCTCGCACTGGTTCGCCTGCAGTTACTCCCGGTGTGGAGCACGTCAGCCCACTGTTCGCCACCTTGATACCGCGTACACCATCGGGGTTTGGCGAGGCAAAAATCAAGATCTCTACCCCCATCGGTTTTGGCGGTCCTTCGGGCCCATTTCCACCTACCCGTCAACGCGCAACCGACGATCATGCGCATATCCCGCTTCGCTCCCAACGCAAAAACGCCCGCTCAATTGCACGTCGACCTCATTCTGACTCACCAATTGGTCGCCAATACCATGTTGAATCGAATCCTCATGGCAATGGCGGTCTTATCAATGCCGTAAAATCTCTCGACGAACGCTTGAAGCGTAAACGCTGGGTTGGGACCCTTGGCACAAACACAGACTCGTTCAAGGATCCACTCCGTCGGAACATTGATTACCGTATGGTGGAGGAATATGATAGCTCACCTGTCTGGATTCCAGACGACGAGTTTACTCAGCACTATGACAATTTTTGCCACCAGGTCCTTTGGCCATGCTTGCACTATGTCGTCCCGGATGCACCCAAGACTAAGACTTTTTATGAGAGCTCGAGCTATAAGCAGTATGTATCCGTAAATCAACGGTTCGCAGACACAATTATCGCAAATTATCAAGAAGGCGATATCAGTGCGTTGCTTTGCTTTTTGTTCCCTTCTCCGCTTACACTCGTGTTAGTCTGGGTTAATGATTACCACTTGATGCTCGTACCCCAGCTCGTCCGCGCGAAATTACCCACTGCAATCATTGGGTTTTTTATGCACGTAGCATTCCCATCGTCGGAAATTTTCCGCTGTTTGTCAGTCCGCGAGTACCTGCTTCGTGGAATGCTCTCTGCAGATCTCATTGGTTTCCAAACGGCCAACTACGCACGTCACTTCCGTCAGACCGTGTCCCGCATCTTGGCTCTGGAAACGCTACCAAAAGGTATCCAGGTGGATGATCACTTCGTCGATGTTGGTGTGTTCCCAGTCGGTATCGACGTCAAGGCTCTCAAAGAAAAGAGGTAAGTAACCCACTCCCCTTTTCTTTCGGTTGTAGCCTGATGATACGGGTACTAATTGGGACACCTAACAGGCGCGATCCCGACGTTGGGCAGTGGGTTCAAACCCTGAATGAGCGGTATGCTGGCGTGAAACTTGTTGTCGGCCGTGATAAGCTTGACGAAGTTCAGGTTGGCCCTTCCAATTTTCGATCAACCTGTGAATATTTACCGATTTGATTCAGGGTGTACGCCATAAACTTCTAGCGTTTGAAGCGTTTCTCGACAAACACCCGGAGTACTGTCAGAAGGTCGTCCTCATTCAGGTTGCTCTTCAAACATCCGAAGAGAACGAAGCACACGGTGGGGTGGCGGACGTCGTCGCTCGCATCAACTCGCGCTTTTCTACACTTACGTATCAGCCTGTTGTCTTCCTTCACACCGACGACCTCAGTTTCAGTCAATATCTTGCGCTCCTGACAGTTGCGGACGCCTTCCTTGTCACAAGTATGCGCGAAGGCATGGCATTGCGTACTCATGAATTTGTAGTATGTCAAGAGGAACGACATCGACCGTTGGTCCTGAGCGAGGTGTGTTTATTGATGGTTTTTACTAGTAAACGATTCCTTCTCAACACGCGCAGTTCACTGGCTCGTACAGCTATAGCGGCTTCCGCTCTTGCATTGCTGTGAACCCATGGGATACACGGAATACAGCAAAAGCAATCCACCAGGCGCTAGCAATGGACGATGACGAGGCATTTTCGCGCTGGGACGTAAGCACATGCCCTCTTTAACTCCTTCGCCACCACTTACGTGGGTTTCTAGGACTTGCATAACCATGTGGTCACCCAAACTGCACAAGCATTCGTCACGTCATTTCTCACGCGATGCTTACGCATGAATATCGAGCATCAGCAAGGCGATGCGTTGGTTGCATCACTTGACCCGGCGCTTTTACTTCCTCGTTGTCGTCACTCGCAAAGGCGTCTCATACTCATCGACTTCGAGGATACCCTTTGGCAACGCAATCCACGACGACCTCAGCCCGAAGGTCAAAGCGAGGACATCCCGCCGGAAGCAATTGGGGTTGTTAAACGCCTGTCCGAGGACAACAGGAATGAAGTATGGCTGTTGAGTGGACTCCAGGTCAAGACGCTCGATGCTGTTGCAAAGCACCTTCCCAAAGTCGGGTTTGTGTACGTGTCTCCTTTCCTGGTGATATACAACCGGCTTGACTTGTGGGACCACAGAGCCGAGAACGGTTGTTTTGTGAAACCCATCCCCGGCAAGAGTGGCGAATCCTCCTGGATTACAATGGTAGCAAACTTCAATTTGACGTGGAAGAATGCCTGCATTGAGATCCTCAATTACGTACGTTAGAGTTTGTGTGTGGAACCGTAGGCCTTGGCATGGATTGACCATGTGGCATGACCATTTACAGTTTACCGAGCGCACTCCTGGTTCTTTTGTTGAAGAGAGGGATGCCAGTATCGTGTGGCGTTACTTTAGCGGCGATGAGGCGATAGATGCTGGAGATCGTGCTTGGGCTCGTCGTCAAGCTGCAGAGGCACAGAATCACATTTTCGATAGGTCCGTTACTCTCACTTTCCCTCTTCTCCGATGGCTGAGACGTGTCGGTGTAGTCTGGGAGAGCGTTATGGCCTGCGCATCATACCTGGAAAGAATGCCTTCATTGTCCTACCAAACTATATCTCACGGTCGACAGCGGTCGGAGCGATTCTGCATGCTGGTGGCCCGACTTACTCTCCGCGACCACCTTGGGTCTTTCCTGAGGAGGGTGAGAGCATCGCACATACAAAAGACTTTGTGCTCGCTATCGGTCGCGATGAAAAGCTGTTACGTCGGCTTGGCGAACTAGACAATGCGGAGACGTGCTCAACAGGGACAGGCGGCACAGACGCTCGGTGGAGGCTCGCCCGCGAGGAAGTCATTGGCGTACTCGAACAACTGGCAGCTGCTGGGGGTGGTACTTCGAACGTTTCGTCGCGGGGTTCTTGATTCAGCGCACTTCATGGGGGGATGAAACAAAAGACGGAAATACTTGGTATGTTATATTCGCCATGCTTGGGATGATCATAGGAAGTTTAAGTTACTGTCAGTCATCGGAAAATGCATTTATTCTATATGTTTGGGCAAGTAGCACTAGTGCAGCACTGATGACATGATCGGAAAATAGATTTAACGAAGTGGCTCAAAACGCCGAGGAATGCGATGTTGGAGACAACCGTGACGGGCGATGATCGATGAGTGATGAACCGCCCGATAAGTTACCTCCTGCGTCAACCACCATGATGGACCAGCTGCCTATGTATCTGATATAGTAACGGTAAAGATTGGCTCTTCAGCGATATAAGAAGAGGTCCCGCATCAGGGAGGATGGATGCTGGACCGACCCCAGTTTGCTGTCAGATAGTTTCGGACTCCGCATCCGCCCGTTGCTTCTTCCCACACGTTCCGCTCCACTCCGGGGCTACTATACTGCATAAACCAAATGTACCCTTCGGCCATCTTGCGCTCAGGGCGGTCAGCATGGAAAGGCTAGCCACGCCGCTTTAGCATATAGTTCATGATACTCAACGACGTGCAGGCCCGTTCTTCGTTGCGTTTCCCAACATCCGCGAAGCACTCGCAAACAACACTCCCATAAAAACGGATGCGCGTTCGTGCACCATCCTTCCAAATTTCGTTGGGTATGTGCTGGCGTGGTCATTGCTGCTTCTCAGAGTTGGTGGTGCTCCGAGTCTGACATCGCTTCGGGTGTTATGCAGGGTCCGCTTTCTCGTACATAACGGGAAGGACTACGTCCCGGTCATGGTGACACAAGACATGGTAGGGCACAAGTTGGGGGAATTTTCGCATACCAAGAAACGATTCGTGTACAAGTGCGTGCCTTTACTGTTGTTTTGAGGCAAGCTGACATGGCGTGCTAGACACACGAAGAACAAGTAGATGCTGTCCCCGCATTTGGTATTACCTAGAGCCGAGGATAATGCTACCGTTATCATTTTCTCCTACCGTACGTCGGAACCCCGTTTGAGAGTCGGACTTGGTCATGATAAGCAGGAGGTATCCCACGAACATCCTGGGGTCCATGCAATAAATATGGCCCGAAAGTAGCACCGCCACGTCGTGCATGGCACTGTTTCGGGCTTTCGAAGAAACTTCGAACGAAGAGAAGGCATTTAGAGCGTCGCTTTTCCCATGTAGCTTTCCGTCCTGAAGTCGTTTACGTGAACAAGGCCTATGGCGTGCCACAGGTGTTTGTGGGCGGTGACGACGGCCACGTACAATACTTATTATTCTGGACGAGATTTGTGTTGTGTAGCGAAGCGAAGCGATGTGAAATTATTCTAAAAGGCATGTCCTGTCCATGGACTCACTTGTTCGGCCCTAGCTACGACCCCTGCTGAGATCCTCATCAATATCAACATCATCACCTTTATCATCATCATCCTCATCCATTTCCCTTTTTTTTCTCCCTGCAGCCCCTGTTCTCATCCTTCACACAGCCGGTGTTTCAGGACAATCGCAACACGCACTCTATCGTTGCCCTTGTTGTCCTCGCGCATCCTTCCTCCACTCAACTCAACACGCTCCCATTTCCTCCCATTTCGACTCGACAACTCGCCCCGCTCTTTCCCTCCATCCACGTTAACTGCCTGTTATGGCCTTCAATCAGGTTACCGCTACCTCCCTTACCCCCTCCCGTCCTGCGCCACCGATTCCCATCCGTCAAGCGTCCATCAGCTCGTCCAGCACCGCTTTCTCCACCAGCTCTTCCGTGACGCTTTCTCCAGCTTCGGCCTCAACTTCTTCATATGCTAGCTCTTACTCGGGTATTGGTGGCACACCAAACATTGGAGGATTCCCGAAACGCACCTCGGAAGTGGTCAACATGTCAGGCATCGTCCGTCAAGGCCCGGTCGGCTTCAAGGAGGATGCATTCGCTAGCTGGATCTGGAGGGAGAAATGGTTGATACTCAGGGAGCAGTCTCTCTCTGTTCATAAGAACGAGGTGAGTCTTCCTTATGGCCTTCGGAGTCTCTTCGGGTATGTGCGTGGAAGCCAAGGTGTTAAGTCTGTTGTACATGCGCGTTCTTTTCACGCACTCCGGCCCTCGATTCCTAGACGTGCCTCATTTTCGTACCCTTTCCGGGATAAGACTAAAGAATCCTTTTGCTAGTCGGCACCGCCTCAGAGTATCATTCAACTTCGCGACCTAGCAAATATCGAGCGCACAGACCTGAAGCCCTACTGCTTGCTGCTTGAAACGAGGGATAAACGGTACTATCTGTCTCTGAAGGGGGACGAAGAATTGTATGGATGGCAAGACGATATTTATTCTCGAAGTCCCCTCAGCGGCGTGAGCAATCCGACGAATTTTGTCCACAAAGTGCATGTTGGGTTCGATCCCGTCTCGGGCGCCTTTACCGTATGTCATTCTCCTCCCTCGATTCTCTAGGCTCGTTTATAAATAGCATGCAGGGAATGCCCGAACAATGGAGTAAACTGCTCACTCAGTCTGCGATAACGCGCGAGGATTATCAACGCAATCCGCAAGCCGTACTTGATGTACTTGAATTTTATACCGATCACCAGAAACGCGAGATGGAAGAGATGGGTCTCTCTTCAGTGACGCGGGCAGGGACTGCCACGAACACACGTGCGCCCCCCCTCATACTCATACTAGCCCTTTTCTTAGCCAGGTTCTAGCTCGATTCGGTGCCGGTACGGGCCTTGGAGGTCTTGGAAAACTACCACCGCTTGCTGAGGCGTCTTTACCACCGTCACTTATCCGCCAAGAGTCGGCGCCACCCACTTCAGGTGCTGACTCTGCCAGTACAAACCTCGCTTTGGGCGCTCAGCGCGCCGCTGACTATGTCAACGGCACTTACCCTCATACTATCGGTGTATCACAGACAACTGGGGTATCGAGACCTACTCTCCCCGGTCTTTCCGCTTCACGGCCTGCACCACCACGGCCACTCCTCACTGGCACCCGACCTGCGCCGACCCCACCGAAGCCGGATCCTACAGATGTTAAGCCACGTGCAAAGCCTCGGGGGTCAAGTGACGCAGCTGTCCCTGAGCGCAATGATTCGCTACAGCCATCTCGACCTGAGGACTGGGATCGCGAACGTTCGCGCGAGCGCGAGAGAGAACGCGAGAGAGAACGTGAACGTGAACGAGAGCGCGAGAGAGAACGTGAACGTGAACGAGAGCGCGAGAGAGAACGCGAACGACAACGTCAGCGAGCGCAACGGGAGCAAGAGCGAGAGCGAGACAAAGAACAACCAGAGAGCGAGCGCAAGCAACAAATGGAGGATAAACGGCCCCCTCCGACCACCAAGTCGGCCCCTGCGGGCACGATCCCCGCCGCGCAGCTGACAATGTCAAACGCTGGTGTAGCCAACACGCCGCCTCCTGTCAAGCCTTTGCAGACTGCGAAGAAGCTGCCTCAGGCTGGTGGGATCACTGCTGTCGTTGATGGCGATGTCAGCAAGACCACTGGGAGTGGGGGTGTGGCGGCAGCTGCTGCAGCCCTCGAGAAGCCCAAGCCAAAGGAGGTTGAGAAGCGGATTAGTACCATGACGGAGGCACAGATCATGGAGAAGATGCGGAGTGTCGTTGACCCCGGTGACCCAAAGCTGCTATACAGCAAGATCAAGAAGATCGGTCAGGGGTGCGTATTCCTAGTGCTCTGCAGATTTGCGGCCTGATTTACCAAATGGTATCATTCTACAGTGCTTCTGGGCACGTATACGTTGCCAAGACACTTCTAACCGGGAAGAAGGTTGCGATCAAAGAGATGGATCTCACGACCCAGCCGCGCAAGGAACTCATCGTGAATGAAATTATGGTGATGAAAGAAAGCCGTCATCCGAACATTGTCAACTTCCTGAACTCATATCTCGTGCGCGGGAATGAGCTTTGGGTAGTCATGGAGTACATGGAAGGCGGGGCCTTAACCGACATCATTGAAAACAACACGCTCGAGGAAGATCAAATTGCTTGTATATCGAACGAGGTTTGCACTGCATACTACCATCCCTCTGCGTGCAAGCGTTGACAGGCTGCCAGACATGCAAAGGTCTTGGGCATTTACATACCCAACATATCATTCACCGTGACATCAAATCCGATAATGTGCTCCTCGATGCTGCAGGGCGTGTCAAAATCAGTGCGTTTTTCCACGGAATTCTCCTTCATCTACATCGTTCAACCTGATCCATTGTAGCGGACTTCGGCTTCTGCGCCAAGCTGACCGATCAAAAGTCAAAGCGCGCAACCATGGTGGGCACGCCTTATTGGATGGCGCCTGAAGTTGTAAAACAGAAAGAGTATGGGGCCAAGGTCGACATCTGGTCTCTCGGCATCATGGCAATTGAGATGATCGAGCAAGAGCCACCTTATCTTGACGAGGAGCCGCTGAAGGCTCTTTACTTAATCGCGACTAACGGCACGCCTACACTAAAGAAGCCCGAGGCTCTTTCTCGTGAACTCAAATCATTTTTGAGCGTATGTCTGTGTGTGGATGTGAAGAGCCGTGCAACGGCTGGTGAGTTGCTCGAGGTGGGTTTTCATAGTGAATATTCCCGGAATCGAAATGTTTCTCTGATGCGGCTTCTTCTCTACTATAGCACGAATTCTTGAAGAAGGCATGCGCGCTATCAGGGCTTGCACCGCTTCTACGGTCCCGCACGAATAAGCAGGCTACATAAACGCTTGGCGGCACCACATGTGTTCTGTCATTCCTCTCCCCTTGCTCACGTTGGATATCCCCCTCTGTCGCTCTTAGCATGCAGTTTGCCATCCCTATACTTTTCCTAGTCTACACCTCTCGGCGCCTGCCTCCTCTTTATTTGTCTACGACTGTATGATTCCATGTTTCGCTGCCGCGGGTGCACTATATACTATGTTGTGCACCCTTCCCTCCATTGCCTCGATAAGCCACTGCGCCCATTGTCTTGCCCTTCTCTACTCCGATTGCTCTACGATGATGGTAGACCGGGCAGTGATGGCGACGATGAAAAAGAAATGAAAACTATTGACTGCCTACACAGGTTCAATTTCCGCGTGCCTCCTGTCAGATGTGCAACGAGAATTCGATAGCAAGGTAATCGATGGATGGATGGATTGTACAGAGGCGACGTTAAGAGAATATATGTGCCTATGAAATTACCAAAAGACGGATAGAGTCGGAATGCATAAGGGAAATCAACTACTCGAACGCCTCCTCAGCACTTCGACGGACCAGGCGGCGGACTTTCTTTTTGTAAGCTGGAATAGGACGTGTCAATGACAAGACAAGTCAAGGAGACGCCGGTACAGACCAGCGAAATCTGTCCGGACCTCCTTTGCAGCATCGACATTTGCAGGGCTATCCAAGTTTGGGGTCTCAGACGAAAGGAGGGAAATGACGCTCAGCAACTGGGTTTGAGAATAGGTCGAATCAGTAAAACGGTAGTGATCGTAATGTGACGACACAGACAATGGACTCGACGCTGTGGACGGGCATCCATCGTTCCCCTGCATCCTCATACCCGTACTGATCGTCACCCGGCGCGTGCTGGGATGAGTAGAAGGACGAGTTCAGTCTGGCTGTACTCGGAAAGAATTGGAGATGGTGCTCACAAGGATAGAGATACAAACGTCGCCGTTGGGATAGACTGTGAGGTGCATGTCTTAGAGAAGGAAAGATGGTGCGGGGTGGACCAAAACACACTGTTAGGGTGCCACATCGGGGTAATGAAGCGCATCTTGGGGGGTAAGTCAGGGAATTCGGGGGGGAAGGTCAATCGCGCTCTGAAGAAACCACCCTCGCTGAACATGGATATCAGAACGAAGGCATCAACCTGAAAAGAATAGGCACGTACTAGATTGTATCGGCAGGCCTGCGATCGGACCATCAAATGTCAGTATATGGTAAGTGGGGGAAGACGGATAGCATAGGACGAGGAGACGAAGCGAACCCGATTATCATGATCTCCCATTCGTACAGATTATTATCATCGACGAGTCCTTCGCGAAGAATGCTATCAGGACGGGGGCGTTGGAAAGGGTGCAAGAATAGGGTGGGGTACGGACCAGCAGAAAAGCCTTCGACGGGATGCTTGGTTAGCTCTGCGAGTTGACGACGAAGTAAGAGGGTATTCGATGCGAACGTCGCGGTCGACATTGTGTGATCGAGAGTATAGGGAGTCCGGGGTGATGATTGTGTGTCCCTGATACTTTGGCTTTATATTCGTCTCCTTATTATGTGATTATGTAATAAATGTCGGTTGCCCGTTTGTGGGTGTGTCTGGGTCCAGGTCCAGCGTGTCGTGTCAGCCATTGCCATTCAATGCGCTTTCTCAATCTTCCCGGCCTTATAGTGGCCTTCTGCACGGCAGTGGTGGCCCTGCACGACTCAGACGTCGGCATTGTCGACTGGCATCAACCACACGTAGGTTTGCCACTAACTTCGTCCCTCTCGACCGCTCCCACTTTCCACGCCAAACCGGGGAGACCTCCAACGGACGCACTGTTACTCACTGCAACGAGTAGCAATGTACTCGCTGCTATACGCGCCTCGAATGGCTCACTGGGTGCGTGCTATCTATGCTTCTTCGGTGTTTAATTGTCTAACACCGGTGCAGCCTGGCGTTTCATTTACGACCCTGCGGACCATATTGTTCATTATCGAATGGATGGAGAGAGTACGCCTTCACCTCCCGTGCATCAATAACATCTCATACTTGCTTGCAGCGGTCATATCTCTATCAGGGCCTGGTGGCTCCATGCTCAGAACGTTTGACCGTTCGACAGGGCAACTTATACTGGAAAAGCGGCTGAATAAAGACCCTCATCTCCACCCTGGTGATTTTGGGAATGGTACAGAAGTTGCCTTTGTGGAGCATTCCCGAGATATCGTCGTGTTGACTGGCGGTCATAACGTTCAACGTATCGGAGAGACCGGTGGTATACATTGGGTTTGGACGTCTCCTGACAAGAGGTGAGAAATTCCCCACTCATTGGCTTTTGGACCCTTAACCCTTTCTAGTGACTCCATTGTCTACACAACGTTGGTTACTACGCCGTCCAACGTCTATGTTGTTGGCTTGGCCAAGTCATTCGCATCGTATACCTTGCATGTGACCTCCCTATCTTCTTCTAACGGAGAAGTGGTTGCGTCCATCAATATTCCTTCCAGCATTGCCGAGGGATCATCCGACATGGTTGTCCTGTCTTCCGACGCGACAACCTTCAAGCCTCGTGTTGTTTGGCTCGAAGCTGGCGCCCTCCGCTCTGTTCAGCTCATACCGTCTCTCACCGCGAAACCAACCTTTGTGCAGGGTTCCGTATACAGAAAAATAATCGATATCGATTTGCAAAGCAAAGGTCATTTCATAGCTTTGAAGACAGACGATACCGGTCGAGTGCTTAAGCTTGACGCAGAGGAGGGATTGAAAGTTATATATGACTTTCCTGACTCAGTGAGTGCATGTTCGGAACTTCATCTATGTGGTTGCTCAATCGATGGCTTGAGGCAAAATCTGATCAATGTACCGAGTCATTCTATTTCGGTGGACTCGACGGGGTTGGCTTGCCTTACATTGGGCGTGTATTTTGGTCGTTCGGTTTAGACGTGAGTGAGATCTAGTGAGATTTGTGATGGCCTGTCCACGCTTAGCTCACTTGACGTTTAACCCACTCCCAGAAAGCAGCAGCCCACGTTTATGCTCCTCACATGGCCGGAGGAAAAGGTCTCCTTTCTGGATTCACGTTTCAATTTGATACGGGAGCACATGGAATGATCAGTCATGTCCATCACCCCTTTCCTTTCGCGGGCATTGTATTGACTTCGAATCTCTAGGTGGCGTTGCATACAGCTTATGTCAGAGAGCTTGATCTCCTTCCCTACCTTGCTTTGACGACTACAACCGGCACCGTCCAGCTTTGGCAAGGCGATATCGTACAATGGACTCGGGAAGAAGGTCTTTCGGCAATTCAAGTGGCCGAAATGGTTGAATTACCAGAGCGCAAAACCATCGCGGCACACATCGACCAGGACGAGACGTTCGCTGAGCGCATTAGGCGACAGCTCGCTGATGTAAAGGTACGGTTTCGGAGCGTCCAGCGTTCTAGTCATTCCATAACATTTGTTTTCGTCAGGGGTTGCCCCATTATATCTTCCACTTCGTCAAACGATTTGCGACGGGATCCTATGCATCAACTCATCAGCGTGCGATGCCAGCATCCCTGACAGCATCTGCCCTTGACCCACTTGCGCGCGATGCCTTCGGATTCCGCCAGGTCATAGTCGCCGTGAATGACCTCGGCAAAATGTATGGGCTAGACTCAAGTAGCGGTGCTGTGCTCTGGAGCCGTTTACTAGGCCTCGGCTGGGCAGCACAGGTTGGTGCACATATCATCCCAGTCAAGCTTTTCGTGGTCCAAACAGTCGCCGATGGTGGCTTCCCTGAGGTCGTGTTGGTTGCTCAGCGACGTGCTAATAATGTACCGTTTTACTCTCCTAATTCTGCGCCAAGATAATTTATTCAAGTGCTGGCCAGGGACTGATCGATACAGTGATATTCCATGTCAACGTCTTAACAGGAGAAGATGCTTTGGGAAAATCGCCGGCTGATACGATTCTTCAAGGAGTTGACCTGATCTCCGGACCATCGTTGGGTGCCTATCAACTACCCGGACATAGCAAAGCGGTCATCGTTCTGGATGAGTTCCGTCAAGTCCGTTTTGTCCAGATTTGGTCTTTCTATCTGCTTAGTCTAATCCCAGGTATACGTTTACCCCGGTACATTGACAAATGAGAAGGCGTTTGCAAAAGTTGCTGGCAAATTGAACATCGCGTTGCGTACTGGCGATGCTGGACAACAATTAACTGGCCACAAATTTAACACCATAGAACACGGTCGGGCGATGGCCTTCGCAACCTGGGCATCTTCCTTCCCCGCTGGAGAAAAGATACATTCAATCATCCCTCGTCCATCTGGTCCTATTGCATCCCTCGGAAAGGTCCTCGGCAACCGCACAACCCTCTACAAGTATCTCAACCCACATATCTCTGCCGTGACCACAGTATCTTCCAATGCGTGCGGCATATATGTGCTAGATGTTGCAAAGGGAAATATTGTCTATCATGCAAGCATCTCTGCTAGCAAAAACAAGGGAAGGTGCGATCTGCATGCGGCTTTTGTAGAAAATTGGTTGGTCTACGTGTACTGGGATGAGGAGTATGAATGGACCGGGCAGACAAAGGGTTACAGGCTGGTAACTGTAGAATTGTATGAGGGCTCTCTTCCAGATGACAAGACGAGGAGGTAAGTGGGTCGTTAATCACTAGTGGCTTGGGCTCTGATATATTCATCACTGATTGGAATCTAGTTCGGAAGCATCGTCGTACTCGAATAAATCACTAGCCGTAACCACCATTGAACAGTCGTACATTTTCCCTCATGCGATTACGTCCATAGCAACAACGTCCACCAAGTACGGTGTCTCCACAAAAGATATCATAGGTATGTCATATTCAGAAACCCCCAGTAGCGCGAAGCAGTGACGAGTTGCTAATTTTCCAGTGGCGAGTGAGCATGGTCAGATCCACTCCTTCCCCCGCCTACTATTGAATGCTCGACGTACGAAGGATAAGCCGACAGCGGACGAACAAGAGGAGTGGCTCATTCAGTATGATCCCGTCCTCCCAGATGACGCGCGTCGTGTGCTCTCGCACCATTATCATGTGTGTTATATGTCCCTCCTGATTTTTCGGACACTATGTGACTTAACCTCGCACCTTTTACCCTTTGAACTTGCAGATCGCGAATGTACGACGCATACTAACCGCGCCATCACTATTAGAGTCCACGTCAATCGTCTTTGCATATGGGCTCGATCTATTCTGCACGCGTGTGGCGCCCTCTGGTACATTTGATGTGCTAAACGAGACATTCAATAAGGCACAGCTTGTCTTCACCATTTGTGGACTGGTAGTAGCAATCCTGGCAACTAGGCCAATGGTACGGCAGAAGCGGCTCCGAGAGAGATGGTATCAATGAGGGCATGTTTGTGGGGTGTTGATTAACCATTGCACCTGCACTGTGCACTGTGAACCAATGTAGAGTACACTACAGGCTTTCAAAGTCCCCTCAAATTAGCCCATTTTTGGTTCCATTATGGTACCCATTCATTTGAGAATGAGACTCAGCTGGAAAACTGGCAAATCATTTACAATCAGATTCAAATATGTAGATGCTTTCATGTAAGAGCCTATATGGGAAAAAAGAGAGTATTGTAATGTTTGATACAGGAGTGATGTTGGAGGTTACTTATGCACTTGGCATTCATGCAGCCATGATGGTGGCCAATGGACTTTCTTCTTGTACATCTCATGTCTTGGACCTTTCCCTTCCAGAAGCTTGTTGTGTTTTACCTTTACTTTTAGCATCAACCTTCTTGATATGATCCTCACTCCAATAGATTGCCCACATGCTCTTGCTTGTACTTAATCTTTCTCACATTTGTCTCAACACCTCAGCCTTCATTTCTTTCTGGCTGAGGTTCATCAGTAAAAAAAAACTTGTCTTATTCCTACTTATTCCCTTCTTACCCCCAAAATAAGAGGAATAAGATGTAGTAAGATTGAATAAGATGGAATAAGAAATGTTGATTTTTGCTGATGC
>Ga0137397_10000525_pt1 | contig 26468 bp, 14 predicted proteins | sample czorhiz116metaG_FD_106658 | JGI IMG/M metagenome (GOLD analysis project Ga0137397, IMG submission 106658) | Vadose zone soil microbial communities from Angelo Coast Range Reserve, California, USA - czorhiz1.16 metaG | ecosystem: Environmental > Terrestrial > Soil > Vadose zone | place: USA... | reverse complement strand
TGGCTGCTCTGCCCGGCACCGATGACCAAAAGCACTTACTGATCCAGTGTGACAATTGCCATTCGTTGCAGTTTGCTTTACGGACACCGCGTACGAAGGAAGGATGGACTCAGATCATCCGGCGGATGGCGGGTGATAGAGCCGTCTCGCGCGAAACCCCCGGAACCCGTGCATTCGGCCAGAAAAAATACGTCGAGCCGCTGGCCGAATACCTGGCTTCGATTCGCGGACCGGGCTCCTCTGATCAAATCCCGTTCCGGCTGCGTCCCCGGCCAACCAGTGATGCTGCCATTCGTCTTGTCGTGACCGAGTACGACATCCCTAGAGGCGGGATCCGCGACTTGAGTATCCTTCGCGGCGACCGGCGGTTTGTCTGGCCTCACGACATCGTGTTGGACCCGAGCAGCCCGTACGCCTATTACACGGACCATTTCAGCTACCGTCTGGGCCGGCTCGACCGGAAAACCGGTGAAACCAGGGAATTCCCTTACTCCGTTCTCCCAGGTATGGGAAGGGAGGGCATGGGGATCGTGGCCGAGGGACAACAGCGGGCCGGCAATCCCGGGGGCGGAGCGCATGACATGACATTCGACCCCCAGGGCAATGTTGTGTTTGGTATGGGCGGAGGCACCGTTCGTTTCAATCCCAGAACGGAAGAATTCACACCCTGGGCTTCCGGCAGCAACATGTTTGGCATGGATCCGGCCGGCAATGTCTGGTACCTCGACAAGGGGTTGCACAGGCTCGATCTGAAGAGCGGCGAGGTGAAGCATTACATGGTTCCTGACGGGACCGATGATGACACCTATGACATGGAGACGGATGCGCAGGGCCGCTCGATCATGAACCTTTTCCGGCTGGGCAAGATTGGACTTTTTGATCCGCGGACAGAAGAATTTGCCGCCTATCCCACCCCCACGCCCGGCTCAGGGCCACGGCGCGGCGAACTGGACGCGCAGGGTCGTTTATGGACGGGCCTCTACTGGGCGGGCAGGATCGGCCTGTTCGACCCCGGCAAACGCGCGGTCACGGAGTATGCGCTCATCCCCGGCAACAAGCCCTACGCCCCACCGTTTCCATCGCCCTACACCGTTGCCGTTGACGATAAGAACCAGATCGTTTGGACGACTGACTTCAATAGCAGCCGCATCTACCGTCTGGATATGAAAACGGCGGAGTCCACGGAATTCTTCATGCCGGCTCCGTATGAAGTCCGCGATCTGACGGTGGACAAGACTGCCAGCCGTCCAACTCTATGGATTCCCGCTTACCGTCCACCTTCTCGGATGGTTAAAGTGCAGGTTCGGTGATCGGAGGATTACGTTGATGAAAAATCTGAAATGGATCTGTTTGCTGGTGGGCGTAATGGCGGTAGGCGTCGTGTCGCCGGCTTTGTCGCACCACTCGCATGCGATGCTGACGCCGAAGTATCGGGAATATTTCGTTCAAGACGTGAAAGCAGCGGCCGAGGGACGTATTTGGGGTGCGGGCTCCTTCTGCCTTCCAGGTGGTTTTTTCCCCTCGCTCGGCGCTGAGGAATTCATCGTTACGCCTGAGAAGGTCTGGACCCTGGCTGCGGGAAATGGCGAGAATTACATCCGCTGGATCTACACCGATGGCAGTGAACACACGCCCACGGAACGCGAATTCGTCAAATGGCACGGCGAATCGATCGGCTTTTGGAATCGCGACGCACTGATCGTCCACACCAACCAGATCAGAGGTTGGAAGGGTGGTCTGTCCGAGTTCAGCGACAAGTTGGAAACCGTTGAACGTTACCGGCGCGTGGGCGACAGGATCGAAGGCGAAATCACGCTATACGATCCCGACGTACTCCTGCAGCCCGTCACCGCAAGCGATAAGAGGTATGACCAGTACCGCAAGAAGGAGAACCGATGAGACGCACTTCGACTCTGTTGCTCGTCCTTTCGATGATTGTCGCATCTCTCTACGCACACCACGGCCGGGGTGCAACGTACGACATGAAGAAGCGGGTCACATTGAAGGGCACTGTCGCACGAGTGGACTGGCGCAATCCTCACGTGGTGATTTTCATGGACGTAAAGGATGCGGACGGTAAAGTTGTCACCTGGGGTTTCGAAAACGCCGGCGTTAGCCAATTAGCGCAGGAGGGCTATAACCGGAACACCCTGAAAGTCGGTCAGGAAATAACCGCGATCGTCAATCCAGCCGTTAACGGAGCGCCCACGGCTATTATCGTGAAAGTTATTCTTGCGGACGGTAAGGAAATAATGTCGCGGGACCGCGGACAAAATCCTGTCGATTAGCCCAAAGAGAAGGGACATTTCAAAAATGCGAAATCGTTTCATCAGTGTGATCCCAGCTTTTGTGGCGGCGCTCGTCCTTTCGCTGGCGTGTGTCGCTCATGCCCAGGACGATAAGGACAAATTCAAGGCTCGGTATGAAGCCCTCGCGGGAGGTAAAGAATTTGATCCACATGATCTTTCCGGAATCTGGACGCTAACTCGGAACGATCACACTCTCGGCACCCCAGCACCTCCGCTGACGCCGGCGGGAGTGGCGGCGATGGCTGGACGTATTGTCGACGCGAATGGCGCCAGCGGAAATGCTCCCTGGTACACCTGCAACCCGATGGGTTTTCCCAGGCTCCTTAATGATGATGAGCCAATGGAATTCATTATGCTGCCCAACAGGATCCTGCAGCTCTTCCAGTGGGAACATCGAATACGCTTCCTCTGGACTGACGGGCGAGAACTGCCTTCTGGTGAAAACCTCGAGAATCTTGGTCCGGCATGGTATGGACACTCGGTTGGGAAATGGGACGGAAATACGCTTGTCGTCAATACGGTTGGTCTTGATGAAAGAGCGTGGCTCGACAATCAGGGTCATCCGAAAAGTTTTCACGCGCGGATCGAAGAAACCTGGAAGCGAGTCGATTCCAACACTCTGGAGCTTCAATTGACCCTCAATGATCCGGAGTACTATACCGCCCCATACGTGGGCTCCAGGAAAACCTACAAGCGAATGCCAGACGACGCAACAACCTATTTTGGATGGTACGGGTTATTTGCAGGAATCACAGAGGGAATCTGTGCGCCCCTGAACGAAGTCGAAGGGTACAACAAAGGATTCCGCGATCCGGGACAAGTCAAGCGGTGAATCCAAACAAGGTTTTCCGCATTAGCCCCAGCTCAGGTCGTGGTTCTTGAGAGGGATGGACCGGAACCGCTTGCCGGTGATCTTGAACACCGCGTTGAGAATCGCCGGAGGAACCTGCGGGATCGCTTCCTCGCCTGCGCCCGTGATCCATCGGTTCGTCTTGAGGAAGGCGATGTTGACCTGTTTCGGGTACTCGTTCATGCGAGACACTGGGAACTTGTCGAAGTTGCGCTCGACAGCGCGCCCGTCCTCCAGCGTGGTCGCCTGGTACATCGTGTCGTCGTATCCCCAGGCGATCTGCCCTTCGATCTGCTTTCGAACCGACAGCGGGTTCATGAGGGCAAACCCCTGCTCGAAGACCACGTCCACACGATGGAGCTTCAGTTGGCCGGGTTTGGTGACCTCGACGGTATGCACCTGGGCACAAATTGTCGAAGTCGTCCGCGTCGGCCGGCGCCGGTCATCGATGGCGATGCCACGCGCCCAGCCCTCGGGCAGCGGCGTTCCCCATCCCGACATCTTGGCCACCATGTCGAGGGCCTTCAAGAAATCGTCGCGGTGGACGAAGCCTCCGATACCTCGCCTGGGCTCGGCAGGATTGCGCGCGATCAGCTCGCGCCGATACAAGTACGGATCCTTGCCGGCGACGTTCGCAAGCTCGTCGATGAAGCTCTCCATGTAGAAGCCATTCGGAGCGGCGCCGGTCCCGCGGCGCGTCCCGATCGGAACATGGGTCTTCGGAGCGTGAAGCGTGAGGCGGTAGTTCGGTACGAAATAAGGCGGCGCCGACAGCCCGCGATACCCCATGTCGCCGAGGCTCCACGTGGTGGCGTGACGCACTTCGATCGCGATGGGCCATCCTTCCGCATCCAGACCTGCTTTGAACAAACAGACGCTCATCGGGCGATACTTGGTACCAGTCCCCCAGTCTTCTTCGCGGGTCCATAGCATCTTGACGGGTCGTCCTCTGACGGCATTCGCCACTGCCACCGCCTGCTCTCCCTGGGGACCATTGCCGTTGCTGCCGTAACCGCCACCCTGGAACGTCGTATGGATGTACACATTCTCGGGGGCGATGCCCGTCAATTTGGCTGCTCTGCGAAGCAGCCCCTGCGGATCCTGGTCTCCACTCCAGATGTCGACCCGGCTATCGGTGACGAGGACCGTCGCGTTGCCCGGCTCCATGCGGGCACGAGGCGAGAACGGCACGGAGTAAACCGCCTCCACGACTTTGACAGCGCGACCCATGGCGGCGTCGACGTTGCCTTCATCGGTTTTCGCTTCGCCGGGCTCTTTGGCTGTAGCCATGTGAAGATCGTACAGAGAGGCCGAGTTGACTGCGGCTCCAGGACCGTAATCCCACTCGATCGGCAGGGCCTCGAGCGCGGTTTTCGCTCTCCACCACGAATCGGCGACGACCGCAACTCCGCCACACAAGAACCCAACGCTCCTGGTCAGGGCATCGAACGGCAACCGCACAACGGAGTGGACGCCGGGCATGCTTTTGATCCGGTCGAAATCGTAGCTCTTGATGTCTCCACCCCAAACCGGGCACGCCCTCGCCGCGGCGTAGAGCATGCCGGGCAGACGGATGTCGATTCCATAGATGGCCTCGCCGGTCACCTTCAGCGGGACGTCGAAGCTTTTCTGTTCGGTGCCGAGCAGCGTGTACTTGTCGGGTGTCTTGATCTTGATCTTTGATGGATCGGGCAGCGGTGTTCGGGCCGCCTTGCCGGCGATCGCTCCATACGTAGTCCGGCGTTTCGACTTGGCGTGAGTGATGACGCTGTCCTTCGCCACCAGTTCCGATACCGGCACGCCCCACTCGTTCGCCGCGGCCAGCAGGAGCCGCTCGCGCGCTTCGGCGCCGGCCTGTTGCAGGTAGTAGCGGCTCTCCCGCACATTCCCGCTCGAGTGGATGATCATGCGGCGGTACACACCGTTCGCGCCGTTCAGCTCGACTGGCGCGGCGCCGCCGGGATCGGTTTCCCCGTTGCCCGGCACCTTCAGTGTCCACTCCGGCGCCTTCTCTTTCACGTCGCGGTTGGCCGATGCAAACTCGGCCCGAACCTTCTTCCAGTCACACTGGAGCTCTTCGGCCACCATCATCGGGTTCACGGTGAGCGTGCCGGTTCCGAGTTCAGTCTGGCCGACGCGGATGGTCACCGTGTCGTCGGGCGCGATCGTAATCCACGCGTTGATCTCCGGAACCGTCGCCTCCCGGTACCAGGGCTGGGGCGCGACGGGCAGGCTCGCAGCCTCCGCGCTGGGCGGCATCCAGAAGCCAAGAACCATCGCGCCACCGACCGCAGCAGTCGTGGCGAGGAATTCCCGGCGATCCATGTCTGTCGTGTTCTCTGGGGCTGTCTTTCCTTCTGGTTGTTGCGGCTTCTTCTCAGTCATGATGATGTCCTCTTTTCCTTGCTGCGCCCTGCCGGGCTTGCATTCCTTGAGGCTGCGGCCTTCCGGCCTTGCGCTTCGCGCGCTGCGCTCATGCCCGTTCACGCCCGCAGCGCGGCTGCGCGGTGGATTGCCTGGCGGATGCGGTGATATGTTCCGCACCGGCAGGCATTGGTCATCTGGGCGTCGATCTCGGCGTCAGAGGGCTTTGGCTGTTTTTCGAGCAGCGCCACCGCTGCCAGGATCTGCCCCGACTGGCAGTAGCCACACTGCGGAACATCAAACTCCTTCCAGGCAAGCTGGACCGGGTGAGACCCGTCAGTCGACAGCCCTTCTATGGTGGTGATCTTCCTTCCGACGGCCCGACTGGCCTGCAGAAAGCAGGATCTCACCGCCGTGCCATCGATCAATACGGTGCAGGCGCCGCACTGGCCGATCCCGCAACCGTACTTCGTGCCGGTGAGGCCGATCGAATCGCGGAGCACCCACAACAGCGGCGTCTCCGGTTCCGCGTCCACGAAATACTGGACGCCATTGACGAGAAGCGTGAACGCCATATCGGAACCTCCTTAACGGTTAGGAAACCCGACGGGCCATCAAACTGATTGGGTATTGGTTGGCTTCGCGATGGTTGTATCACCCGGCGCCGCCTGCGTCAAGCTGAGCGCGGGCTGAAGAAAATTCGAGTCATGGGGTGTTTTCCCCTCCTCACGACGAGGGGAAAAGGACCCAGTTTTATTCCGTTTGTGCAGTGCCGTCCGTATTGACAGCATGAGCGATATAGACGACCTGTACATTCGCGGGGTTGGGGAGTCATGAAGGCTCCGCACCGGATCGACCTGAATACTTCAGACATTTGGGCTGGGTTCGTTGACATTTTGCGCAGCCGTTCGGAAAGCGACACGTACATGCTTCCTGGCGGCCCGAAGGCCCTGATCACCCTGTCCGTCCGATCGGCGCTCGACCTTTACCTCAGAGCTAAAGCCCTTCCATACGGTAGCGAGGTGATTGTCAGTGCGATCACGCATCCGGATATGGTCGAGATTCTACGTTCTCACGGATTAAAGCCTGTTCCGGTCGATCTCGAGTTCGATTCTGCGGCGCCGAGCGCCCGCGCTATCCGGACGGCCGCCAGCGCAGCGACTCGCGCAGTCCTGATTGCCCATTTATTTGGCGCGTTGGCGCCGATGGACAAGATTGGTGCCATTTGCCGCGAGCGCGGATGGCTATTGATTGAAGATTGCGCGCAGGCGTTTGGTCTCGGATACGAGGGACACGGCTACTCTGAACTAACCCTCTTTAGTTTTGGTCCACTGAAAACGGCTACTGCGTTAGGTGGCGCGCTGGCCATCGTCCGCGATCCGGACACGCTCGCAACCATGGCCGCGATCCAGACGAAGTATCCACGTCAGCCGCGCACCGTTTTTCTCAAGCGGCTCGCGCTCTATGCGTTCCTTTGGATAGTGTCGCACCCAGGTTTATACGGCAGTGTCTATCAAGTCTTACGGCTGCTCGGGCGCGATCCATCCAAAGTCATGCGCGGTCTGACAAAGAGCTTTAGCGGCGATTTTGATATTGAACGATTCCGCCGCCGTCTTGCCGATCCGCAGATTACGTTTCTGAAACGGAGAGCCGCCTGCATTTCTGCCGATAGGATAGGAAGACGTGCGGAAATGGGCGAACGCCTGAGTGAGGCGCTGACTGAGGCGTTGCACTGCGTCAGGCGGTTTGGTGCTTCAGGAATAAACCGCACGCACTGGATATTTCCAATCACAGTTGCCGACCCCGAAGCTGTCATCCGGCAACTCGAGAGCGAGGGCATTCACGCGATGCGCGGCTTGTCCAATCTGGCAGTCGTAAACGGAACCCGTGATAGCGACGCGCTTGCGGTCGCTCGGTCGGCACTTGCGGGATCGCTGCTGGTGCCTTTACCCGCCTGGTGCGACGACGAGCACATCCACCGAATTGCCAGAGCCGTACGATCGGTGCATTCCGGTAATCGCAAGAGGCTGAGAGTTGCCACCATCAACCTCTGGTCCGGTCTGGACTATCAAGGTTGGTTCCGTTGTGGCTCTTATGAAACAAACTCGGAACGCGAATTCCGATACCGCCACCTCGTAGCGCGGCTTCGGGCACTCGACGCTGACGTCATCACCGTGAATGAAGCGAACCCCGTATCAAAGATGATGCGCCGCCTCGCACGCGATCTGAGTTACGACGAGATTCATTGGCGCGGTCTGGCGGGGTTGCGCCTCGGACCCGTTGGCTTACCCGTCAATCTCGATGAGGGCGACGGCATCCTCGCCCGCCGTGATCTGAACCTGGTTCCTGTGGGCCGTGCCCGCCTTACCGGCGGCCTGCTGGGCCGCTGGGGTAGCCTCAACTTTGCCAATGCCACGCAACTAATATGCGGTCGTATTTCTCTGGATGGCGTACCGATTTACCTGTTCAACACGCACTGGACGGTAGCCCGAACGGGTGCAGCCTACGCCGCTCAGGCAACACGCCGCGACGCGGGCTTGGATTCACACACGGAGGCATCGGCAATTCGATCATTGGAAGCGGAACGGACTGTTGCCGCCATCCGAGCACTGCTGCCGGCAGGGTCGGGTGCCGTGCTGGCCGGTGATTTCAACACTGTATCCTCGAGCCAGGAGATTCGAGCCCTTGAAGACGCCGGCTTTGTCGATGCGGTTGGTCATTTAAACCCTTCTGCTGAGGCGGCAACCTGGAATCCTATGCGGAACGACATTATCCGTAAGTTCTACGGCAACCATCCTTCTTCATCCGAAAGCCCAGTGAGAGTGGATTACATTTTTGTGAATCACACACTTGTTCCTGTGCTCCAGCAGGCGCGTCTGGCGCTGAACGGACCTTCAGACCGTCCTCACCCATCGGATCACTTTGCGCTCGTCTGTGATCTGTTGATGGAACGCGATCGAGCCCTGGATTGCACGGCTGAATCGATCAAAACTGATACCGCAGACTCAATTGGAGTCTTCGCGCATCGTTAGCCGTGTTCTGCAAGCGCCCGAACGTGGCCGAGTTGATGTCCTGGTCCGGTACATACCAGGTCGGATGGTTTAGCGCATTCAATGCCTCAACGCGAAACTCGAGGGAGTGCGCTTCGTGCAACTCAAATTTTTTCAGAACAGCCAGGTCCAGATTGAAACTCCAGGGTCCTGAAAACCACCGGCGCTGCAGTCCGCCGATTTTTCCCGGATTCGGATTGAGGAAAGCCTGACCCACAAAAGCCGGTGATCCGTCCGGCGCCACGCCCCGCCCGTCACTGCCAACTGCGGATGCTGCGACGATGAAGGGTCCGTCATTCGTCATCCGTAACCCCAGGATCTTGTCGAGCTGATCTTTGTTCAAACCGGAGGCAGCGGTGTTTTGCGAAGAACGTTGGGCGCGAATCAGCGTTCCTCGCCTGGACAGGATCGAAAATGGATTTCCCGACTGCCAACTGGTGACACCGCTCACGGTCCAGCCCAAGAAAACGGGGCGCCAGCGTTGAACGCCGAACGGGAGTTCATACACCGCGTTACTCTTGATCGCATGCGTGACATCAAATGTCGGACGCGATCTATCGATCTTTCCGTTGGAGGGGTCACGGAACTCTTCGAACCGATGCGATGCCGTTCCGTCGCTGTCGCTCAGAACTTTGCTGTATGTGTAATTTACCTGGAACTGCAGCCCCCTCATGAAGCGGCGCCGCAGATCGATCTGAAGGGCGTTGTAGCTGCTATTGCTGGAGTTCCCCAGCAGAAGGCTGGCCAGGGATACCGGGCTTCGGTAAAACTGAACCGGACCTGCCAGGCCCGCAAGAAGATATCTCACTGCCAATTCGCCGGCCTGCCCGGACTGAATCAGGTTTCGGACAAGTGAGTTGGACAGCAGACCGCCAGACACCAGCGAGCTAAAGACCGGCAGCGCTTGACTTCCGGGGATATTCGAATTGAAACTCGGATCGAATACGCCGGTCACCCGGCGAGCAAGGTTGCCGTTGTTACGCGCCCGATTGAAATCATTCAGAAAGCCGTTTTCGTTGATGATTTCCGGATTCAGGTCATAGCCGCGAAACAGTTTGGTGGCGTGGTTTCCGACGTATCGCACCTCGATGATCGAGCCGGCGATCTCCCGCTGAATTCCGGCACTCCATTGCTGCACATATGGAGTCCTCAGATTCGGATCCGGCATGCCGAACGCCGTAAAAACGTTCTGCGTGAAATTTTCCGCGAATGTGCGCGGCACCTTGAACGCCGGTATCGGGATAGATGGCAGCCCCGCGCTGACCCGCGCACTGAGACTTGTGCGCGAAGAGGCCGCAATCAAGCCTTCGTTGAAGCTGATATAGTTCTGCACTGCCCGGATGGTTTCATCGTTTACATAACTGATGCTATACGCGGCTCTTGCCGACATGCGTCCGTCCCCAAACACGTCCCATGCGAGTCCGACATTCGGCGCCGCATTGTTTTTATCCATCGCGTACAACGGCCTTCCGGCGGAAGATCCGGCAAAGTCGAGTGTTGCATTGGAGAGAAGCGTCTTTACAGGATCGTTGCTCTCGATCCTGGGCAGCAGGTAGAGGGAGTCTCTTTCATCCACGACGCCTGGCAACTCATATCGAATTCCAGCGTTGAGTGTGAGACGCGGAACGACTTTCCACGCGTCCTGCAGGTAAAAGGCGTAATTGTTGAGCCTCAGGCGCCTGACGGACGACGCGCCATTCACAAAGCCGGATGTCCGATTCGTAATGTTGAACGTCTGGCTGTAACCCGTGACATAGCCGGCAAGCGTTGCCAGCAGCGCATTCGCGGCCGGCAAATCGCTGGACCGAATGCCGGGAATCTGGTTTTCGCTCAGACCGGGGTTTCCAAAATCGACGCCCAGGGAATACGTGGGTGTGATGCCGGAATCGTCGTACATGCGGACACGGATTTGCTCGGTCTGGAATCCCCACTGAACGGCGTGTGCTCCCCGAGACCACGCGGCGTTGTCCATGAAATCGACTGTCGCCGTATTCCTCCCCGCCGCCCGAAACAGGTTCACCGGGTTGTTGTAGACGGTGTTTGTGATGAGGCGATCGCCGAATTTTTCGTCCGTGTCGAAAGTTATAGGTGCGAGATTGAATCCTCCACGGCCTTCATTCGTCAAGCTTGGACGCGGATTCCACCGCCAGCCGAGTGACAGCAGTTTTCTCTTGTCGTCTTGATGAACCTTGGGAATCGTGGAGAAATCGTTGGTCAGATCCGAGCGAGTCACATCCTGGCGGTTCCAGATGAAGCTACCGCTAAAAGCGTTTGCCGTCGAGAGGTTGTGATCCAATTTGAGGGTCGCGTTATCGCGGTTGTGGTGTCCTTTGCGGACAAACGAGTAACCCGCTGTGTTCCGCAGAAGTGATTCGCGACTGTCGCCCTCACGAAAGCTGTTGATCTTTTCCGGACCCGGCACCGCTGCGAGAAGTTGCTGCATCGCGGGGTCGGCAGGGACGCCGGCGGCCTGCAGAATGTTGACTTTCCGGACCTGTCCCGACACATCTTCGTAAGTGAAAATCCCGTTGCGCGCGCCCTCGGTCAGGATTGTCTGAACAGAGGTGACATCGACTCCATAACGGAAGGCCTCGTAGTTGCCGTAGAAGTGCAGTTTGTCCCTTTTGATGGGGCCGCCAAAATTCACCCCCAACTGGTTTTGGTTGAATGCGGGCTTCCCGATCCGGTCCTTATTATTGAACCAGCTATTCGCGCCGAGCGCGTTGTTGCGGTTGTAAAAATAAGCCGCCCCATGAAATTCCCTGCCACCGGAAGGCGTTACAAGGTTGATGTGCGATGACCCGCCGCCGAGTGAGGCGTTCGCAATGGCTGTCGTGACTGTGAATTCTGCGACCTGATCCAGCGCGATCAGATTTGGCGTAAAGAAACCATTGTCGCGAATATAGTTATCGCGAATATTGATACCGTCCAGTGTGACATTCACGCTCGATGTGCGCTGGCCGTTGACCACGCCGGAACCCGAGACTCCTGCCTGTGTTTGCGCCAGAGTTACAGCGAGCCGATCCAGGACGGGAAGTCTGCGAACCTGTTCGTTGGTGATCGTGGTTGCCACTTCCACATTCGTAATTTGAGCCGTCTGCAGCGGAGCGGTGACCTCAACGGTGAGGGCAGGTTGTTCGATGGTAAGGACAATCGCCGGCAGGCTCGTTTCGCGGACCGGATCCACCTTAATATTCCTGAGCGTGTATGCCCGAAAGCCGGGCGCCACTACATTCAGGTCGTAATAGTCCGGTCGGACGTCCGGCAAAACGAAGAGGCCTTCCGAAGTGCTTACGGTCGCCAGTACCGGAACGGTGCTTCCAGCCGGCCGAAGAGTTACGGCGGCGCCGGCGACGGCACCGCCATTCGGATCGACAGCCCAACCCGTCAGACGCCCCGCCACCTGCGCTGACAATGGCAGGGCCATCGACAACAACGCAACACAAACTCCAGGAATCCTCATCCTTGCCCGGCATTCTGGGAAGTCCGCTGGGACCTGTCAAGAGGAATCCGCCCTGCCCGGGGGTTTCCGAAAAATTCCTTTTTTATTTATTCCGCTTCAATGCTCTCATGAGTACTCCTATGCAGAGCTACGAATCGGTGTACAGGAAGCACCGCAATGCCGTCATGCGATTCGCCATCCAGTGTGTTGGGAGCCGCGACATCGCGGAAGAACTGACGGCCGAGGCTTTTCTGGAACTGCATCGTCATTGGGAAACGATTGATACGGAACGGCTTCCATCCTGGCTGTTCACTGTCGTCAAGAACCGGGCAGCCGATCATTGGCGCCGCACCGAACTGGAGCGGCGGTACTTCGCTTCAGAACCGTCTCGTCCGGAGCAGCCTCACGCGCCAGTCGTTGGATATGGGCTGTTCGATAACCAGGCGCTTAAACCGATACATCGTATTTGCCTGACATTGAGGTATGTGCACGACATGAGTCTTGGCGAAATTGCGGGACGCCTGGGCCTGAGCGAAGTTCAGGTAAAAGGTCATCTGCAATACGCTCGCGGATTGCTTCGAAAACAGCTTTCTGGAGAGGCGGGCAAATGAAGAACTCCCAATTTGATGCCGAAGAGAAAGAGTTTCAGCGTGAAATCGCCTCCGCGTTAGACCAGCTTCGAGCAAATGTCGGTCCGTGCCCTCATCCGGATCAACTGATGGCGGCCGCCGCGGGAGTGCAGTTTACCGATGCTGACGCGGTGGGGAAGCACTCGGCCGCATGTCCTGTTTGCCGGGAGCTCATCCGGGATTTGTCGTCTCACGAATATCCCTCCGTTTCGGATGAAGAGGACCGCCGCATTCGGGCAAGATTGGCCGCAGCAACCGGCGGGCGAGGGACACCCGGTTGGTGGACGTCGTGGTGGCGGCCAATGCCAGTGGCCGCCGCGGCCGCTGTCGCGATCATCCTTCTCATTACAGGAGCGCTGGTTCTTCGCCAGCCGGCGCAACGCCCGGGCGACGCCGCAAAGACCGTCGAACCGAGCCGAGTTCCGCCGGCCGTAGCGCGAGTGGCGTTTGTGCTGGAAAAAGCCGCCATCAAAGTTCCCGCTGCGGCCGCCCTGGTGTATCGTGGCGATGCAGAATCGGGTAAGAACTTTCTGAATGAGCTGGCCTCGGCCCTCGAGCCCTACCGCATGGATAACTACACTGAAGCCGCTCGCCGTCTGGATGCGCTTGCCAGGAAATATCCGGAATACGCGGCGCCTTACTATTACCTTGGTGTATCCCGGTTGTTTTTGAGCGAAAATGAGCCCGCTCTCGCGGCGTTGAATACAGCGCGCCGCCTGGCTGACGATTCCTTACGTGATGACGTTTCGTGGTACCTGGCAATTGCCCTCGAGCGGATAGGACGAAGCGAAGATGCCCGTCGTGAAGTCGAGGGCCTTTGCGGCCACGCCGGTGAATATCAGCAAAGGGCGTGCGCTTCAGTAAAAGAATTAGGGCGGTGAACTGTGCAAGCTGGTCGCACTAGGATGTTGCGCTGGTTTATACCAGGTTTAATCATTTTGTTTGTACCGGTCCTCGCGTTTTCCCAGGTGACAGCCGCGGAATGGCTCGCCCAAGCGGGCAAGTCGTATCAAAAAGGTGATCGCATCGCGAGCCGGCGTGCGCTGGAACGTACGATTGAGCTCGCAGGGAAGGAACACAATCCTCAGATCGAGGCGGATGCCCGCGCTTATCTCGGAGAAGGGCTGCAGCAAGGCGGCGAATATGCGGCGGCAAATTCGGAATTCCAGAGGTCGCTTGGTTTGTATGAACAGTTGGGAAATGCTTCACGGGCGGCATCGGTCAAAACGTTTCTTGCACAAAATGCCTCTTTAACCGGCGACAACAAGAAGGCTCGGGCTTATTACGAAGAGGCGATGGCCACATACGAGTCCCTCAACGACCTGGCTGCCCTGGCGAACTTGCATTACTCTCTTGCCTTCTTGAGCACGGGCGATGAAGAAAAGCGGCACATCGATCTAGGGCTGGAACTGGCGCGCAGGATCGGCGCGCGACACGCAGAAGCGCGGTTTCTTCACCTCTGGGGCGACCGGGACTACGGTTCGGATGATTTTCGTTCTGCCTTCGAGCGGCTCGATCAGGCGCGCTCGATTCTAGAAGACCTCGGCGAGCGCGATGACTTAGCGCGAGTTCTGACGAGCCTGGGGCGTCTTTATCGCGTTCACGGTCACGCCGATCAGGCAATACCGTTTTATCAACGTGCCCTCGAGCTGCAAAAGCAAACTGGAGACAAACAGGGAATCATTCAAAGTCTCAACGCGACTACCGTCGCGCTGAACATTCTGGGACGCAATGCTGAAGCGTTGCGAAACGAACAGGATGCGCTCCGGCTCGCGCGCGAGACCGGTTCCTCCGCCCTGATCAAATTCATCCTCGAGGGAATAGCCAGCTCTCATCTGTACCTGAAGCAGTATCAAAGGGCCGCGGACGTGCTCGAAGAAGCCAGGCAATTAGCGCCGCCTCGAAGCCCTACCCTGTATCTGTTGTCGCAAGCTCGATTCCACCTGAAGCAATATCAGGCCGCGCTCCAGGCAGCCGAGGAGGGCCTTCAACTGGAGCGCAGTCGCCACATGCTTGAAGACAGAGCGTTGGCTTTATGGAAATTGGGAAGAACGCCCGAGGCTTTGAGTGATATTCGAGAAGTCCTGGATGGGATCGAGCGAGCCCGTACCACTCTTGTCCCGACAGATTTCATGAAACAGGGTTTTTCGGACACGTACAAGTCCGTGACCAACCTTGCAATTCGTGTGTTTCTGGACAATGGGCAGGCGCAGGAAGCGCTAGCTATTGCCGAGCAGGCTCGGGGCAGGGCATTCCTGGATCTGCTCGCGACCAGGAATCTCGCCCGTAGAGTGGAGTCTCTGACCGAGCAGGCCGCGAATAACGCCACTTCGGGCAGTATTCGATCCAGCGCAGCATCGGTCCCGCCACTGCTGACACGTGGAGACGCATCTGCGGAAAACCGCATGGCTGGCGCTGCCAGACGGCCCAATGAACTCCCGAGCTTTGGCACCGCTTCCGCCGCATCGATGGAAGATCTGACCGAGCTGGCGGCCCGGCTGAACTCGACGATACTGTCATATTGGATTGATGCGGACTCGACAATCATCTGGACCATTTCTCCAGAGGGCCGGGTCACCAGCGCTCGTACGAACTTCGGAGAAGAAACTCTTTCCAAATGGATCGATGAGGCGCTGCGTCCGGCGCAGCAACCCAATACTCGCGGCGTCATCGAGTTATCGTCGCGGGCGGGGGATACGGTTCTGACAAGCCGGGGCGGGGAACCCGCCTGGCGCCGGCTCTACGATGCGCTGATTCGTCCCGTTCGGGCAAACCTGCCATCGAAAGGGTCCCGTCGTCTGACCATCATTCCCGGCGGCCCGCTGTTTCGCTTATCGTTCGCGGCGTTGAAGGCGGAGAACGGCCGGTATCTCATAGAGGATTATTCCATTCACTACGCGCCTGCAGGCGGCGTGTTGAAGTACACCAGTCTGACCAAGACGCGAACCGCCGACTTGCCTGCGCGGTATGTGCTTGTGGCGAATCCGGCCGGCATGCCACCGATGGACGACGGCAAATCGTTGCCGCGTTTGCCGGGCTCCGATGAAGAAGTGCGAAAAATCGCGCAACTCTTGCCTTCCGGCGCCGTCACGACCCTGCGCGGTAACGATGCGGATGAAACCAGTGTTCGTAAAGCCATACCTTCCGCCAGGGTGATCCACTTCGCAACGCATGGCATCGTCAAGACTGATGATGCGCTCGGTTCCTTTCTCGCTTTGCGTCAAACGGCCGAATCCGCCGCCGCCGACGGACGTTTGACGGCTGAAGAAGTCTACGGGCTGGATCTTCACGCGGACCTCGTTGTTCTGAGCGCGTGCCGTACGGGATTGGGCCAGATCTCCACGGACGGCGTGGCAGGTCTTGCACGGGCGTTCTTCTATGCAGGCGCCTCGTCCGTGGTTTCGACGCTTTGGGACGTTGCCGATGAGCCGGCATCCCAACTCATTGCGGATTTCTATCGTTCTTTCGCCAACCGCACAGAAACCTGGAGCAAGGGCGAGGCGTTGCGAACCGCGCAACTCCACCTCCTGCGTTCGCTGCGGAATGGACAACTCCAGGTAAATACCCCATTCGGTAAGTTGCCTCTTCCGGAAGATCCCGTCCTGTGGGCAGGATTCGTCGTGATGGGCGAGCCGTAGCTTCCGGTCTCGGCAATGCAGCGGCCTTAGCCACGTTTCTTGGCACCTTCCTGGAGTCCAGCGCGCCTGGGAGCTACGGCCGCAACCTTCAGCGCGTGTTTTTCCGGTGATTCATATTTTGGCGAAGGTTTGGCTGGAGACCCCAATGAAGCCTTCCTTTTCGGCAGGCGCAACAGCAGGCATCGCCCCTGTCTTCGCGGGATTTCCCGGGCTTGCAGGAAGCAACTTTTGTCCCTTCTGGAATGCGGCGATTGCCGTTTTGGTCGTGGCTCCGTAGGCTCCGTTATATTCGCCGGCGAAGTAGGGATTGTTGCTCGCATCCTTGATTAGCTGAAGCATCAATTGCACAATGGCCACATCGTGCCTCTTGTTGGCGCCTCCCTCGCCGACGGAGTCCGTAATGTTCGGCATGACCCTCACTTTCTCCGCTGCAGTTGTACGATCGACGCCACCGGTCGTCCCATACAGCTGGAGATTGAATCTGCAAAGGCATCTGCTTTAGACCGTGCTTCAAAGAGGAATCCAATGAAAACCATATCTGAACCCATGTCGGGATAATCAGCGCCTGAAAGAACAGCAGAGGATGCCAGGCACTCTGCTGCAGCTTTGGCGCGCCGGGCGGCGGCCACGTTGGTAAAGCTGGCAGCCTTCACTGCATAGAGCGGAATGTCCGATGAAGGCAATGGCACTTCTTCCAGAGAATCGCCGGCCGCGGTGATTCGTAACCGGGATACTTCCAAACGATCCGGCTCCGATTCTGTTTCGGCGAAAAACCCACGGAAATGGGCAATCCACTGCGTGCGCTCCGGCCCATCCATAACGTGTGTGGCACTCCAGGCCGGGCCGGCGCTATCGCTCGCCTCCCACGCGCTCCACAATTTGCCGCCCCTGGGCAAAAAGACCGAATGCCAGCGCTTCAGATGTTCGAAGCCATATCGTTGTGTGACCAGCAGGCCGACTCGGTCGCGTGTGAATTGCACCAGGCGAGCGGCAATACCCACGTATGTTGATTCCTCGCCTGCACTCCAGGCCTGTTGACCGGGATCGGCGCCCCAAAGCAGGTCTACGGTGTCTTCACTCATCTCCTGTGTCGAAGCGGCAACCGGCAGTTTGAATGAGTCCAACTGCCGAGTTTCGTCGGATAAGACGACCAGAATCGGACACTCGCCGTTCACGCAGGCACCGACTGAAAGTTCAAACGAGAATGGTTGGGAGGAATATTTGGCGACCGTGCGGGCGCCGGAGTTCTGTGGCGGCGAAGTATTTGACGCCTTGCATCCCGGCAACAACGTGATACAGCAGGTGAGAACCAGAATTCTCCACATAGGTTTTGGACGGACGAGTATAGTGCTGGGCCTTGTGGGCAACAAGAAATTTGGCCCAGCACGAAGTGATCTCGCATGCGGTGCAGTATCGCAGAGAACAGTCGTCAATATCTCCGGATTCCCTCGGGATTCATCACCCACAAATTATTTCCGTCCCAGAGGATTCCTTTCGCGTTGGTGCCGGTATCAATATCCGCAAGGTGCTGGCCGTCGGAAGCACGGAGCTGCGAGACGACGTGCCAGGTTGCACTGTCGTTTGCAACCCAGACATAGAAGCCGTCGTAAGCAAGCGCTTCGGGGTTGGCTTGTACGGGAGCCTGTATTGAAAATGTGCCCAGGTTTGCGCCATCGGACGCGCGGATTTTCGAAACGTTGTTGGAGCCCCGGTTCGCCACCCAGATATTGACGCCGTCGAATAAGACGCCGCGGGGACTGTTGCCGGTCGGGAATACGCCCAGGTTTGTTCCGTCGGACGTGCGGATCTTGGAGACGGTATTACTCAGCGTGTTGGTAATCCAGATGTTCGCTCCGTCATATGCGAGATAAGCAGAGCCGAGGCCGCCTGTCGAGAATGTCCCAAGATTAACGCCGTCCGAGCCGCGGATTTTGAAGACGGTGCCCGTTCCGCTGAGAACCCAGACGTTTGTGCCATCGGACACGAGGTTTCCGACATTGGTGACATTTACCGTCAGCAACTGCACGCCTGCTCCGAAAAGTTTGACGACGGTATTGTTGCCCTTGTTGGCCACCCACACGCATTTTGGATTGCACGAGTTGGGTGCTCTATCAACCGCGAGGTATGTCGGGTTGGAGCCATTAGCCAGCGTAATGGTTCCGCCAAGACTGGGCCCGAGCGTATTGATCCGATCTATGCTGGAAAACGATGGCACGGCTGCCCAGATCAGGAAGCCATCAAACGCCATGGAAGTCGGATTTGGAGTGCCGAAGAAGCCCGTCGGGAAAGGGATGTAGGGTTGAACAGGAACCGTGATCGAAGTCGATGCCGTGTTATTCGCGAAATCGGTTGCGGTTGCGGTCAAGATCACTGAGGTGACGCCGGCGGGAATGAACACATCAAAAGGCGTATTGGAAAATCGCGACAGCGGAGAACTCGTACCAACCAACTGTCCGTTCATCGAAAGAGTCACCTTCGCAACGGCGACATCGTCGCTGGCTCGCACACCGATAGAACTGGTCTGCCGCTCACCGAGTGGATGCACATCGATAAACACCATTGGAGGAATTGTATTGGTATCATCGGCAAGGTATTGGGCGATATACAACCAGGTGGAACCTTCGTCGCCATTCTCTACAGATCCGCTGCCCTCGGCTACCGTCAGATAGGCGTAGCCGGAATCGAGGGCGATACCCGTGCCTCTTCCTACGACTTCCCCGAACGTTTCCGCGTAAAGCCTGACCAGGCGCCGAGGCAACGGGAAAGCGGTGCTGCTGGCGTCATATATAGGCAGGATCGACAGGTTGTTGTCAGTGACATTTCCGGCCGTTGCAGCCCTGTTCCCTGCCAGGGCGACGCCCTCGTAGCTGCCATCGTTGGGATCGGCCACCTCGAGCAAGGGATCGTTCGGAATTCCGAGATTTACAGTCGTCAGGCCGCGGACCGCATCCGCTACAAACGCACGAAGGCCGAAGCCGGTGTCAAACCCGAGAACCACGTCGCGAGCGTCCCCGCCATTCAAATTTCCGATCAATACCGGATGCCTGGGATCCGCGACGTCGATGACGCCCAGGCCATTCGCGCCGCGAGCGACAACAACGATGCGGCGCCGGTTCGGGCCCTCGTAGTCCTCCACGTCCACGCCCTTGGAAATACCAGGCAGGTTGAGCGTACCGACCACAGCCGGCACTGCTGCCGTAGCGTCCACGATCGCCAAACCGGCGGAGCCATTGGCCACGAAGACAAGCCCATCGCCTTTGAAAGCGAGATCCCAGGCTTCTCCACCTGTGTTGAGCGTCGAGACTTGCTGAGGATTCAACGGATTGGACACGTCGACGACCTGGAGTCCAGCGTTACCGACCGCAACATAAGCCTGAGCCCCGTTGACTTTGACATCGTTGGCATTGCCGTTCAATTGGATCGAGTTTACGATTTCCGGACTCGTTCGGTCGGTAATGTCCACAATGTGCAGTCCCTGGGCTCCAGCCGCAACGTAAGCATAGTTGCCCTGCACAGCGACGCTGTTCGCGAAGCCGGGGATTTGCAATTTCGAGAGAGCCGAACCAACATCGCGCAGCGTCTTTGCGATGACAACCGGGCCTACATTCGTGACGCCGCCGGCCGAAGGAGGAGTCGTGTTGGAGCGGCCGGATAATGGCGTTCCGCCCGGTTCTGTGAATTCCACCAGAACACTGACGTCGCCCGGCGCAGTCGGTACATCGGGAATCGTGAACCTCCCGTTGGCCGCCGACGTCGTTTTGTACAGCGCCAATGCCGGACTGAGCATCGTCGGAGGAATTCCCTGCATCTCGCCGCCCGGAGGCATGTAGAGAAGTTGCACGGCCAACTGCTGTCCATAGTAGGTCAGCAGCTCGATCGGCACATCGCCGGCGGGCAAAACGATACTTCCAGTCCCAAACTGGAATTCGCCGGTCCCGTTCGAACGATCGATGACCGTTGTGCCGTTAACTGTCAGGCGGCCGCCGGCTTCAACTCCCAATGAGAATGTGTATGAGCCTGGGGCCGGTATCTTGATTTTGCCTGCGAACCGAACCGCGCGGCCCGGAATCAAATCCAGACCAAATCCAAATGGATCGCTCGTTCCCCTGAATCCGATAGGCGTAGAAATGATCTTGGTTTTGTCCGGCGTTCGGCCGGTCAGGTCCGGCAGAGTCGTCAATGGTGTATTGAAGTTGAACACCTCAGCCGAGAGCCCGTTCAAAATAGCCGTTACCTTTGCGCCTTGAACCGGAGTGTTCACGGAAGACACCACAGTTCCCTCGAGCGTCGTCCGCAAATCGGGCAGCACGGACATGGATGATTGCACCGGCTGGCCGGCCTTCCCGACGTTATCCACGGCGTTTGCCTGAATCGTCATACCAAAGAACGCCGGCGGCGCCGCCAGCAGAAATTGGTACGGAGCCGTGAAATCGAGGCCAGCCCCGTCGAGACTTACGAATTTGACGGAGACGTCATCGGTAGCCTCTATTGTTATAGGAACGGCCGCGCCTTCGATGACGCTGCTTCCATCTTGAGGAGAGACAATGCGAGTGATGGGAGCGGGCTCCGGTCTTATGGTGAGCACCACCGGCGTCGAAGTGGATGTCTGGCCCAGATTGTCCGTAGCCTTTGCGGTGAGACTGTACGTAGTCGCGCCAATACCAATTGTGAAGGGGAACTGGCGCCGGTTCGTCAGGTCGGTGTAGATAATCTGTCCGGTATTGTCCCGGACGTTGAACTCCGTGGAAATCACTGCCGCGTTGTCGGTCGCCTCAATGGAGACTTGAACAGTGTCTCCCTCGGTAACGATACTCCCTGATGCCGGCGATAAAATGCGAACGACCGGCGGCGGATCCGACGTGACGGTCAGCAATACCTCGGAAGCCACGCCCGTATTGCCAGCGGGATCCACCGCACGCGCACCCAATCGTATGGAGGTAACACCGGCGGGAATCGTGAAAAACGCTTCGTACGGAGGCTCAGTTCTGGTCGCAAATACAGTGTCGTTCACCAGGAGGTCCACACGCGTCACCCGGACATCATCGGTCGCCTGCACGACTTCAGTGACGACGCTGGCTTCAGGCACGAATCCTGCTGCGGGCGACGTGATCTGTACCGTCGGCTTCTGCGTATCGCGCGAGATATTGATCGTGACGGCAGAAGAATTCGTCGTGTTGCCGGCGAAATCGGCCGCTCGCGCTGTCAGGGTCACAGAGGTTTCTCCGACCGGAGCGATCACGGAAAACTGATAAGGAGCAGTGGTCAGCGTCTGAACAACTTGTCCATTCAAAAGGACGCTGACGGAAGCCACCGCGAGATTGTCTGTGGCATTGACAGCGACATCGAACTTCGCCCCTTCGGTTACGGTAACCGGGCCGGCAGGAGAAGTGATGGTTATATCGGGTGCGATGACATCATCGCCGCGATACTGGCCGATAAATAAGCGAGTCTGTCCACCGGTAGTGCCGTTTTCAATTGCAGTCTGGAAGTCCGCGGTCAGATAGACGTAGGAGGCGTCCAATGCAATGCCTGTTCCATTAAAATCCTTTCCCAATCTGACAAAATCGAGAATGGCACGAGGTTGCGGGGTTGCGGGATTGCTGACATCCATGAATGGCACGCCGTTCACGAAGAACACATCGGCGCCGGCTGCAATATTGTCGACAACGGCAACGTCCATCAACAATCCGCCCGTGTCTCGCGGCGTCGATCCCCGGCGAACAGGCGCGCTCGGATTGGTAAGGTCTACAGATGTGAAGCTACGAGCGTAATCCGCAAGAAATGCAAACATGCCGGAAATGACTACATCGCGTACTTCGCCTCCCTCGCCCGGTAATGTGGCCAGCAGCGCGGGATTTGCCGGGTTGGCGACGTTGACGACTGCTACGCCATTGATCCCCATAGCCACAACGGCGATTTGGCGGACATTGTCGACATCTACACCTTTCGCTGTGCCAATAAGGTTTATAGAACCGAGGCGCACGAGAGCGGATGGATTAGAGACATCGATGATCACCAGGCCGTTTGCGCCGTTCGCAACATATGCTCGATTGCCTCTCGCCATTACGTCCCAGGCCACACCGCCTGTATTTAACGATCCCATCAAACCCGGAGAAAGCGGGTTTGCGATATTCACGACATGAAGACCCGCGGTTCCTGCGGCAACATATGCGAAGCTGCCGGCAACGACGACATCGTTGGCATTTCCCGGCAGCGGCTGTGAAGCAACAATTAGCGGCTGGGTCCGATTTTTGACGTCCACGATCTGCAGACCCGCTGAGCCGGCTGCGATGTACGCATAGTCCCCACTGACGTCAACGTTGTTGGCGAAACCCGGCACTGACAGCCAGGACAAAGGCGTGGGTGCAAACGTGCGCACCGTTCCTGAAACGTTAACGGACAGGGTGTTATTAGTGAGCGTGATGACGCAGCTGCCGCTCTGTCCCGCAAAGATCCTACCTTTCTCGATCCCGAGACCACACACTGTCAGGTTGTTGGAAGAAACGGTCGTTCGGGGATCAGCTATCAGATCCAGCGTAGTCTTGCCGTCAATGAGAGTTGCTTTCCAACTCAGCAGTTGAGAAACCTCCGGGGACAAAATGTTGCTCGTGAGCAGCAATGGCGACGGTTGCACCACAGAACTGGCGACCGCTTTCTTCAAGTCGTAGCTGTTTCTGTCCGTGGGAATCGTACCGGTCTGAACCTCGACGCCGTCGGGAATAAGGTCGCCGTCGGTATCGGCAAGGAGCGGATCGCTGTGGTGCACAAGCACCTCGTCGCCATCGATCAGCCCATCGCCGTCGGTATCGCGTTTGCGAATATTGGTGCCAAGTTGATACTCGCGAAGATTGGTCAGGTTATCGCGATCGAAGTCCTCTTCTGCATCGATGGGATTCCGCGGATCCAGGCCCAGCGCGATTTCATCGCTATCCGGAATTCCGTCGCCGTCCGTATCAACGCTGGACAAGACGATTGAGGCCCGTACGAAGCCCGGCGTGCCTTCATTGATGGCCTGAATCAGCACCACACCATTCGTGACTGCGGTAACAAGTCCACTCGGACTCAGTGTCGCAATAGCAGAATTGGTCGTTGTGTAGTTCGTTCCCCTGCTTGCCAGGGTAACGTCTTTCGAGGAACCATCCGGATAGGTCGCGGTCACGGCAAGCTGTATCGTCTGTCCCACGGAGCTGAATATCAGCGTGGACGGCGAGAGATTCAGAGATACTGGAATCGGCGTGGTCGTCCCCAAAATGATTTTCGGCAGATTGACGATGCCGTTATTGGGAACATTAAACAGCTCGGATTCACCGAAACGCGTCACGCCCTTTTCGATGCACGTGGCGCGCGCCCTGACGAGACCGAAGCCGGCGGGAACATTCGGGAGAACCCACGAACCGTTGGGAAGAGCCCGGACCGATCGGTTCAACACGCTGACAATACAATTCTGGTTTAATTGAGCCAGAGCGGCATGCGCCGAACACAACATTAGTGCAGAGGCCAGGCTGACATTCCGGAATTTCGCTGAAAGAAGAATCCGCATTACGGTTTCCTCGGTTGAGTCTCCAGAGCGAACAGTTCGTTTTGCACATAAGCTTCGAGCGCCTGAAGGCTGGGTACGCCGTCGATTCGTTTTCCATTCACAAAAATCACCGGACTTCCGCGGACTCCACGGCGGCCTGCCAATTCCAGATCCGAGTCGACGCGCGGCGCATAGCGGTGCTGCTGGATGCTTTCCAGGAATGCTTCCGGATCCAGGCCGATCCTTCCCGCAAACGCGATGAGGTCCTGCTCGCGAAGGCGATCCTGATGATCCAGGAGGTAGTCCGCAAGTTCCCAGAATCGTCCGTGCTTGGCTGCGGACATTGCCGCTTCATGAGCGAGAGATGCCTGCGGATGAAACACGAGCGGGAAATTTCTGAATTGAAGCCGCACGGATGAAGACGAGCGATCCATCATGGTCTTGAGAACCGCGATGGCCGGCCGCGTCACGGGACTCGTGAGGTCGGCGAACATTTCCACGGTCACGGAGGCATCGGCGGGGCCCAGACTCATCAGGTCATCGGTGATTTGCGATAACGCTTCATGCCGCCAGCGCTCGTCGCGAACGAGCTTTGTGAGTTGCTCGAGCGAGCGCGTTCCGATGAATTGTTTGCCGTTCACATAGAACGTGGGCGTCGCGTTGATGCCGCGCCTGGTTCCCTCGGCGATATCGGCGGCGATCGCTTCTTTCACTGAGTTGCTATCCATATCTTTGCGAAACCGGTCGATGTCGAGGCTCAGTCTTTTGGCGTAGTCCAGCAAATCGTCGGGCTTCAGCGCCGTCTGATGGGCGAACAGCAGATCGTGCATCTCCCAGAACTTTCCTTGTTCCGCGGCCGCCATCGCAGCGCGATGAGCCGCCGGAGCGTTAGTGTGCATCTCGAGCGGAAAGTTCCTGAACTGTACGGCCGTGCGGACGCCTTCCAGGCCGTGCGCTTCCAACTCATGGAAGGGCTTTGAGAATTGCGCACAGAACGGACACTGGAAATCCGAAAACAAGACGATCTCGACCTGGTCGGTCGCAGGTTCAGGTACGGCCGCCAGTTGGCCGGCCATCAATAAAATCGCAAGCAAACCAGTCATTTCTTGTACTCCGTCATTAAAGGTGGCCACGGGCGTGGATGAAAGTTCTCGTCGACGACGCGGTCTTTCACGCCCGGCGGCAGAACTTGAAGCGTCTTGAGAAATTCGATCAGCGAGTCCTGCTCGCTCTGCGGCAGCGCCTGGAAGGCTTCGCGAGTTTGAAGCGCTTCCCCTGAATGGGCCAGTACTGACTGTCGCAGTGTGGTGAACAGTCCATGATGGAAGAATGGCGGTTCGTTGGCGGCGCCCCAAAGCCGCTTGGTCAGAAATCGGCAATTGCCTTCGGTGAATTTCTTCGCCCAGAAGGACTGGTTCATATCGAGGTGCTCGGCTTCTCCGGGCGCGCAAATGTCGTGGAGTCTGAAATCCGTATACGCTTCGACCCAAACGGTTCCCGATTCGTCCGGACGCAGGCGCGGCGCCGGCAGCCGATCGCTCGAAAGGTCCACCAGAAGGTCGCGAGTCTCTCCAGTGCGTAGATTGCCGGATACATTGAATGGATTCGGCTCCGAATAGATCCATCCTTTGTTCTCGAGCGGCAGGCGCGGAACGTGACAATTGGCGCAGCCGATTTCGTCGAAGCGGCGCTCGCCGATCAGAACAGCTCTCTCGATTTCCGCGTCGCGTGGTATGACGCGGCCCGGAACGGGAAGAGCGGCCTGCCATACGCTCACAGCGGTTACGTCGGCGCGAGTGAGTTCATTAATGAAGCCGTCGCCGTCGGGATCGGCATCGAGGCCGAAGCGCTCCTCGGACTGAATTCCATGATGCTGGTTAAAGGCCGTGTTGGTGAACTCGCGAAGCGAAACGACATTGCTGGCCTGATGCCACGGCCGGATGACAAGACTCGGCGGATCATGCGAACCCGTTGTCAGAATGCTCGGCCGTGGCAGGCCTTCGACCCTGGCTGTGTCATAGAGGCCTTCCTTCGTCAGGGTCAGACTGCCGAAGTGAACGCCTTTCGCCACGAGTTCCACCGTTTGACCCAGGCGCAAAGAACCTCGAAGGTGCTGAAGCTCTTCGGTCATCTGCCTGGCGAGCATTTCGAGGTAGCCCGCGCCGAACATTCCGGTAGTCGCCCGAAGATTGGCGGCGCTATCGAGCGCGGTGGTCTTTCCCGTTTCGTCGACCATGCCACGCATCGGGAGCGCGTCGTTGGGATCGAACGTGATCGCGTCGAAGCGCTGGGCGAGCAGAAAGACGTTCGTTACGAAGTCGCCGCCGCCGCCGGGAATTCCATAAGGCGCGTTGTGGCAGCCGGCGCAGGAATTCGCGTCGGGAGCAGAAATGCGATTGAACGCCCGGAGCCCCGTCAGCGGTTGAGAAGGGTCGGAGAGCGGGCGGCCGGTACCTTTGGTCTGCGGACGTCCTCCGCCTTCCTGTTCGGTCCAATTTGCGGCGAAAAGAAGCTTGCCGTGAGCGAGGAGGCCGTCGATCGGCATTGCGAATTCCTGTCCATCGCGGAGATGTGCCGGAACGGAGATTTCGCGCCCGATGGGAGTCTGGCCGAGCGTGAGGGACGCGGCGCACAAGAATGCAATTACAAGAGCTTTTAAGAAATAGC
>Ga0137397_10000524_pt1 | contig 26477 bp, 39 predicted proteins | sample czorhiz116metaG_FD_106658 | JGI IMG/M metagenome (GOLD analysis project Ga0137397, IMG submission 106658) | Vadose zone soil microbial communities from Angelo Coast Range Reserve, California, USA - czorhiz1.16 metaG | ecosystem: Environmental > Terrestrial > Soil > Vadose zone | place: USA... | reverse complement strand
GAAAAAAAGATGATTAGATGGGTTTTTTCCAAAAATTGCTGAAAGCCGGAGCTGACAGACGGGTTCGGATGTGTAATTTGCAATCAGCAAAAGACTGTGCCTCGGTAAAGACCTCACTGGCGACAGTACATGCCCTAGCACAAGAGATGGGGAAACGAGTGATCGCGTTGGGCGTCTTTATATATCTGAGCCAGTTTAGGGCCGGCACTTGTCTCACCACCTGGTCCGTGCGCGAGGCATCAACATTAGCCAGGCATCAGAGACTCGGACGGAGCTTAGAACGGAGTTGGAAAGAGGAGTCAAACTCTCTGCTGAGTTAGTCTGAGTTAAGTTCAGTTTGAAGCATAACGGCTGGTTCCGAGCCACATCAACGTGACAGGCTTACTCGCCTGCCAAATTTGTGTCAACACACACCAAATCAGAGAAAATAAAGGAGGAAAAAACTAGAATAATACAGCGAGCGATGGCAAATCTACGTGAGAGTAACACAACTACCAGAGACTCGGAGGTGCTTTCATTTAATCACAAAAAGCTTCCACCTTTGCTCGCTCCAAACCTGTCCGACAAGCCCTTGGCGTCTTGTATGACCTTGTGTCGATCCTTGTCGTCCATCAGCCTCCCGCCGAGGCCCATGTCCCGCGCATGGTCCCAGATCACAGCAGGCTCCTCAGATGCGCCTTTCTTGCGCTTCTCTTCTTCCTGTGCACGTGCCTCGAGCAGTGACGGACCCCGGTGCGTTCGCTAAGCGAGTCAAGTGGTTCACAACCAAATGTAAATGGGACCCATTCGAACGTCAGTGGATGGAATCGAGAAACGCACCGTGTATTCGTCGACCTGCCGCTGCAGCTTGGCGTCGCGCTTCCGCCGCTTGGAAGCGTCATCCTTGGCGTCCGCGTCAGCATCCTGATCCGGGTCCGCGTTCTCGACCCGTCGCTTGCGACCCATCACCTCGTCGGCCAAACGCTGCTGCCTCTCCGCCGGCGTCTCGGTCCAGAGCGTGTTGTCGACTTTTTTGGGAGGCGCCGTGGACCGGGAGAATTGGCGCGGTTTGTTCAGCTTTGTTGGATCGAGGGCTGTCATATGATCGTAGAACGTCAGACGAAAGTGGGGTAAGGCAAGCAGGTAAGAGTGAAAAGATCAGGATTTATGTTATGTGTAGAGAAGATGGTAGGGAGAAGAGAAGGGGAGTTATAAATAAAAAAAGAGTCGCGCACTGCTTAACAAGTCCGAAGATGAAGGCGGGACGAGCATCCACTCTTCACGCTGAAGCGTCTTTGGTCGCGCTGCCTCCTGTGAAGCAGAGGTGGAGATGAGTACAATCGACACACGCGCATGCACACAGAAAAGATGAACCAGAATCAAGTGGATGTCGCCGACGCACCTCGACGGCCTGACGTCTCTGCGTCTCCTTCTGCATGAACTCCGTCACCGCGTCCTCACGCGCAGCCAACGACGACCCAGCACCCGGCGGGGGCGGTGGTGCAGGTCCGATCTCTTCTTCTTCCGACTCCTCTTCCTCTTCTTCGCGTCGTAACGGGCCCCACGCTGGTCCCATCGTACGTCGCAGTGGTTGCGGTGGTGCGCCGGAAGGGTTCGCCCGCGCCGCAGCCAACTCGGGTGGCAGCTCTGGCGCATACCCATCATCCTCATCCTCATCCTCATCCTCCTCCTCTTCTTCTTCGTAGCGGGGTACGGGAAGCGTCGGCGGTATTATCGTCGCGGACGGCAGTGGCGGAGTCTGCGTGGGGATCACAGGACCTATCGTTGACGGGCCGGCAGCAGCGGCAGCAGCAGCAGCAGCCTCAGGCTGCTCAGTAGCCACCGCTGACTCTTGATGCCGCCCTGCGATTCCTCCGGCGAGCAGATGCCCAGGGATTTGCGGTCCTGTGGAGTCCATTTAGTAGAATGCCAAGGGATGTCAAAATCTTGCTTATTCAGCCACTCAGCTTCGACTCGGCTTAAATGGGTTTACGCGCACTGCTGACCGCGCTGACCTGTTCATGACCCTCGCTCAGTCGATGACGAGCGCGGGCCCCGGCGACCTCGCCTTGCGTGCCCTCTCGCCCTCCCAACTCGCCTTTCTCGAGCGTCTCCCCAAAGCCGAGTTACATGCCCACCTAAACGGCTCGATCCCCCTCCCTCTCCTCCAGGAGCTCGGGCGCGAATACATGTCATCCCCAGTCTCAGGCGGCAGTGCCGCTGTCGCCGACGCCACCCCCGTGGCGGCCGACGTCCTCGCCGGGGTGCAGCACCTCCAATCTGGCGTAACGTTCAACGCCATTGACGACTTTTTCGGGCTCTTCCCAGCGATCTACGCGCTGACGATGACGCCCGCGTCCCTCAAACGCGCGACGCGTGGCGTCCTCTCGCATTTCCTCGATCCCCCTCCTGCCCCTGCCTCTGCCTCTGCCTCTGCCTCTGCTTCTGCCGCAGCCCCGCAGGCCAACGGTGAGTACGGAGGCAGACACGCAGCGGTCACTTACATCGAGCTGCGCACGACGCCGCGGGAGACACCGTACATGAGTCGCCGGGTGTACCTCGAGACGGTGCTGGACGAGGTCGAAGCGCGCGCACCGGACGCCGCGGCGTTGATCGTCAGCCTCGACCGCCGGATGACGCCAGACGTCGCGCGGGAGGTGCTCGAGCTCGCGGCACAGCTGCGCCGGGAGGGCCGACGCGTGGTCGGCGTCGACCTTTGTGGAGATCCAACGGTGCGTTTGATTTTCTGCAAAGTATCTCAACATTACTTTCGTTGCTGGCAATCAGAGCAATGTCGTTGTAAAGACGTGACGGGCTCAATGTATTTTTTTTTTGGCTGCCAAGGCGGGTGATATGACGGCATTCGTCGAGCTTTTCCGTATTGCACGCGCGGAGGGGCTCGGGGTTACACTGCACATCGCGGAGGTAAGTATATTGACCGAGTTGGGGACAGCTTTCCCCCAAGTGCCAAAGTTTGAAGTGTAATGACGACCTAAGCAGAAGAGGGAAAATTCCGCGGCCGAGACGAAGGAACTGCTAAGTTGCGGACCAGAGCGCCTCGGACACGCGACGTTCTTGGACGAAGAGCACAAGAAGGTCGTACTCGCACGGCGAACTTGCATCGAGATCTGTCTCACGTCCAATCTCCTGTGCGTATTTCCTTTCTTCGCTCTGGGGTCTTCTCCGAGCGTGAGGTCACTGAGCCCCCTCGCAGATGCAAAACGGTACAGCGACTCCAAGATCACCACATCCGGTATTACCTCGCTCGGAACCACCCCATCGCCATCTGTGTACGTCCGTTACATCATTCACGCATACGCACTTGCCCTTTTTATCCCCCATGACCGGCTCGTTCTGACTCACCTCGTGGCACCTTCGCAGACCGATGACATTCTACCGTTTCGCAACTCCATGTTGGGCGAATATGCGTTATTGATGGCTCCCGAACCGTTCGGTCTCGGGCTGACAGAAAACGAAGTTGAGACCATCGCCCGAATGGGGATGGAGAGTCGTTTCCCGCGCGGACTACCATAGACGCCGATCTGAGCGGATTATGCCCTCGGAAATCGTGGTGGAGAATAGATAGATGTTTCCATTGCACAGATACATATTACTCCGGCAGGAGCGAAAAACGCAATTTCCACTCATCGCCCGCCCGTCACCTCCAGCGTATGGCCGGTCACGTATGAAGCGAGTGGAGATGCCAAACTGCCCCACCCAAAGTCCACGCGTGAGTTACTTCCAATCGGCGCGGGCAAAGGTGAAACAAACGCACAAAAGCATCGCAGCGGCAGCCTCGTCCGCGGTGCCCGGACGGGCTAGGGGGATTTTTGAAAAGACCTTCGGATCGGAAACGCCCGTAGATGTCGGTGCTTTTGCGCCTGGGATCCCGAGGGCAACCTTCTTACCACCGATCTCGATAGTTTCACCATCCTCCTTCGCCGCGGTCAACCTACACGTGATCAGCTCGGTTGTACCTCCTCCAACACCAAAATGAACGAATCGGGATGTATATGCTCACCGGGTGAGAATGTACCCAAACGCGATGGTGTTGGCGCGCACGCCAAAGCCGCCCCACTCCTGCGCGATGGTCTTGGTAAAACCGACGATGGCAGATTTGGCAGCGGCATAGTTGGCCTGGCCGACATTACCGTGAAGACCGGAAACGCTAGAGACGTTGATGACACTGCGATTCTCGGGAGCACTGCCGGGTTCTGCCTTGATACGCATGAATGGCGCGGCTGCGCGGATGAGACGGAAAGGCGCTCGAACGTGGACCTTCATAATGATGTCCCATGCGTCGTCAGGCATCGTATGTAGCATGCGGTCATATGTAAACCCAGCTGTCATGACCACTGGGTCAACGAGCACAATTGGCGAGAGAAGATAGGACAAACACGCACCATTATTGACGATATGGTTCAGCTTGCCGTACCGCCTAGAGAAGAAAGAAAAAATACAATAAGGCACAATGCATTGGGAAGAGAAAGGGGGCATGAGGCGGGGGAAATTAGTTGTGCATACTTGATGGTGGCATCGAGAACTTTGGCGGGGAAGTCATCTGCGGCTACATCGCCACCTACTGCAATGGCATCACCGCCGGCAGCCTTGATTTCGTCCACGACGGCCTGCGCCTTCTTTTCGTCGAGGCTACGTTTGTGTCAACGATGCACGGCGCCCATCAGCACCACAGTTTTACGTGTAAGAGATGGAAGCCCTTACTCGCACACGACGACCTTTGCGCCTTCCTTGGCAAAGAGGAGGGCCGCACTTCGACCGATTCCCTATGCGAGCAAGCGACCCATGTTTCAGATTTGGTGTGATTTGTGTAAATGACAGGGATGGTCAGGTCAAATGTCCTTTCATACCTGCGCAGCGCCTGGAGAGACAGACCGGGGAGTTAAGTAAACTGGTAATCGACAAAGGCGGAGCGCCCGGTGGGGGGGTGCTAAACTGAAAGGGTACCTGTGATTATGACAACCTCGCCATTTAGGAGACCACGAGTAGAATTACCAGAAAGATGGTTGGTAATTTGTTGAAGGCGTTGAGAGGAAGACATAACTGTAACGGAGACGACCGAAATTGACCGCGGAAGTGGGACGGAGAAGCGGACCGGAGTACCGCGACCCCGTAACCCGCTTGCTTGGTCAAACGCGGCGTTCCCGCCCGACTGTCTCCCGAGTTGGAGTCCCGCTGTCGTATCATGTCATGATCTCGTCTTCACCCGTCGTACCAATGCTAATGGACACCCCTACGTCTCCCATCACAGCAGCATCAGCAGCAGACACGGCCGTCGAATCCAGAGGCGTTCGCTTTGACGATGAGTGCATCCTCATTCCAGACCCTCAGCCTCGTTCCCGCATGCCAAAACTGTTAGCCAAGCCATCATCTTTCATTTTCAAGCGAAAGCCCCCACAGGATCTAACCTCTCCTGTCTCTCCTCGTGACTGTGATGCACCGCAGTCTCCTACCAGGCCCGCGTAAGCACCGTTTCATCTCCAATCACACTTTCACACCCATAATATTTACATTCGCCTTCTCCTTTGTCCCTCCAGTCTTTCTAGAAAATTCAGTCTCAACGAGGGCAAGGCTCCTACTCTCATCCAACGCCGTTCGTCGCTTCCACCCCCGTCCCGTACTCACCACGCTCGGGCCCCCACTCTTCCGCATACCCCCCTCGTGACGATACCCCTCCGCCCATGTTGCCCCGATTGCTTTTCTGCGACAGAGCGCGCGGCCCTCCAGGGTGACAGCTGGACGGAAACCTTCTCTCGCGCAGCCCGCAAACGGCGCAGCTTAAGCGCAGATAACCGTCCTCGGCCCCCACACCTCCTCGACACCGACAGTGGGGCGACGACGACGACGACGATTAAATGGTCTACGGTCTCAGAAGGCGCGGACGACTCGGCCGCCTTCCATTCCGTTCTCGTCGTGGACGAGGCTGATTGCGAGAGTTCGTCGGGCCTCGCGGACGATGTGGCCTCGTCCGCGTACAACGAGGAGCGAGCGAGCGCGATGCGGAAACGATTCGACGGCCTGTCGGCCCAGGACGACGGTGTCCTTCCTCCGCTGCTCTCACGAAACGATACCTGGCTGTCACCCATCCCAAGTAACAACCCGTCAGTCGACGATCTCTCGCCTACGTGCACGGTCACCGAGGATGTCGACGGCTCACCGACGTCTTACTCCCCCACGGCATCCTCATTGTCGCCCCCCGCTTCTCCCTTGCCACAAACGCCGCCGCCGTCGTCGTCCTTTTCCACACCTGTCTCCTCCCCAACGATCTCGTCGCCACCCCAGCAAAGGGGGCGTCAGTCGTCGTCGCCACTTGGTTCGTTCCGCATCCCCAGAGGTTCCGCGCTCATGCGCACCGGCTCGGACATCCTTAAGGGTGTCAGAGTGCTAGGCGGCAGCGGACCGATCTGAGATTTCGTATTGTATCCTTTGCTTGGTTTGTTTGACGCGTGGTATTTAAGTTTCGTTCGATCCGTCTGTCAACTATTTACCGTAGCTATCATGTACAGCTTTCACAAAATAATTATCTTTCAGCAATGGGGCACCGATGCATTTTTAGGGTTAAACATAACATGCCTTTGGACGTTGTGCTCCGTTAGGGCGTTCGTCATCTGCTAATTTCCTGTGGAGCTGCAGGCGCGGGCTAATTGAGGAGCCAGTCAGCGGGTGTCTTTGACCCTGAAGAGATGGCGCCACACAATGACGAACCTGTTTTCTTTTTTTTTTGCGCATGGATTAAGTTTCTTCAACATATTCAGTCAGACCTCGCTGTTTATTCGTTCGGTACGGCAAGTCCGACCGAGGAGATTAAGCGCCAGTCGATGCAGTTTATTGTTTTCCCTTTTCGGGTAACACACGCTTACGTCACCGACGATCACCTGCTGCGTAGAACACCGGAACCGGCGCAATCTTTGGGATCCCTGCCACGCATTCCGCTTCGTCAATCCCGGGTAGAGGAAAAAAGAAATCGGAAAACATCGAAATTCGATCAATCTTCGGTCCCTCAGAAATTTTCGACAGTGTTTACGCGGCGGCGCCGTCTCTCCTGCCTCTTCTTCTTTAGCACCGCCGGCCTCGATTTGTCTAGCCTCGGACGCAGTAGTTATCAGGGACATACGACACCTGCGCTATCATCTTGTTATCTTAGGGTATTTCGTTCTTCCGACCCTCGAAAAGACGATCGTCGTGTCTATCTGACATATCTCTCGCAATTCAGTCTTGTTCAAAGTTCACGCCTCCTGCACAAGTACAGCACGATATTTTTATATTGCTGGTCCCTGCCTCATTATGCCACTATGCCGATACGTACTCCGGAAGCTACCTGGAAACCGTGAGCGATCTCAGAAAAATTTCGTCGGGTTCAATTTGACACCCTCATCACACTCCGGACTGGAATCTATTCTCCTCGCTGCGCGGCCGGGGCTGGGCTGGACTTTGGAACGGGGGCCATCATCAGACGACGCCCACACAAGGTACGTTTTCTTTACCCTACCTTGTGCTTCCCTCCGATTTCAACCCGACACTTCCAAGGCCGCTTGCGAAATCTTTCCACGTACTGTAAGACCACTTCTAGACTCAGTGACTTGGCGCAAAAAGTTCCGCGGTACACTCCGATAACAGAGACGTCATGTCAGACATCGGACCGATGTCACGGCACATGTGGAGTCAGACATGCTGACATTTTTCTTGATTTATTTTTTCCCTCCTGATCTCATCCCCCCCACCGCCTTTGCCCTCGAAAAGGTTTTGGCCAACAATAAAGTTGCGCTATTTTATGAACCGATGGTCCAACAATTGATTTTTGGAGGTTACTCTGCAAATCAATTGTTGGACTATCGGTTCCACCTTGCGCGTCGTCGTGTCGTTCATGCGGTCCAGCAATCACCGATATGTCACGCCTCTTCCCCCAAGGTTTCCATTCTCCTTATCATCATCCATAGGGGCTTCTAGACTTCCGGAGATACTTAGTTGTTCTTTGGCCTGACAACACACGACACGGTTTGGGCAGCGTTTACTCCTTCAAGTTGGCATAATCGCAGCATGCTCACACGGATAAGAGCCGACAAGGGCCATCTTCTCCGTGCTCTCGATCTTATAACGTCGTTTTCAACGTTTGTACGACTGTCCGCTCTTAAACCAAAACCTAATTGTCGTAGAGCGGCGGGTGCGAGGGCCCGTGCCAAATCTCGATTGAAGTTTGGGCCAAGACCCGCGTTTCCACTTGGATAGATCGCGAAGAAAAAAAAACAGTGCTTCTGGTGACGTCTCAGAGCGGCCAAACTAGGACTCTACCGATCTTCCTCACCATCTGTCTTCAACCTGGAGCTGAACTTGTTTGTGGCGTGATATGGGACATTGAATATCGTCGCCACGGTCAGCGGTCTCCGAATGCGCGTGGACCCTTTCATGTGGTACAACAGCAGCTTTGCAAACTTAACTTTGTTTTCTTCTGGGCCTTGGAAGCGCCGAATAGCTTGTAGGACTGAAACCCGCTTCTTCGCCGCGGCCCACATCCTTCCATTCCCCAGGCGTCCCCCCATACGTACTCAGGGAAAAACAATAAACAACTGTCGTTTTCTTGTAGATGACGATGTGTTGGCCGACTGCGGGGAACACTGTCCGTCTCCGCATGATTCAGGAATTTTTTGGCGTGTGGCCGTGCCTCGTTCTTCGGCACCTTCTCCTTCGAATCTTCTCCTGGTAATCTATTTTGATGGATTAAGTTAAACGGATGGTGCGATGGGATCACAACGGCCGCCACATGCAAGAGTCAGATGCCGCTCTCATGCGCCCTCTGTGATAGGCTGAACAGACAGACTACGACTGTACCGCCATATGATATGTTCAGGTCCACTTCCACGTCGTGTGTCAGGATAGGCCGAACGCCTTCCCCCCGCGCCCGCAAATATCCGCTTGTGTCCCTATTCGTTGTTCCAAGACCCAAGACCCCTTGCAACGGATTCGCCAACAATTAATACCGTAGCACCGCACGTCGGCGGCCACGGTAACGTCACCCAACCAATCCGAGGTCGCGGTGAAGTGGTGGAGGAGGAGCCAATAAGATGGTGTTTTTGCTTTTCCGATGCTTCTGCGATTCGCTCCGGACTTTTCATCCTCTTACGTTGGGACCATTCAGTCACTCTTAGTCGTCAAACCGTAACTCGGGCTCCTCCGTCATGGAAGCGTCGCCACCCCTCCGGACTCGGACTTCCAGGTACCCCAACTTGCTCGAGGGTTGAGGTCGCCGTTGCCTCAGGGCCGAGGTACGCGTGACGGTGAGGTATGGCCTGTACTGCATGGGATCTTGTCTCCACGTCGTCGTGCAAAGGTTTTTTTCGCGCACTGTGTTGCTTCCATGTAACTCTAACTAAAGTTCGGGACGCCAGCCAATATAGTTATTTTTTCTTGTGTGTGAGCTCATGAACGATTTTTTTTGCTTTCACGAGCTTTCTTTCCCCGTAAGAAACGAAGATGCTAGTACCCGAGCTAGAAATTGGAAGACTGTCACTGTAAACGCAACAACAACTCCCCTAAAGGGTACCGTAGTGCCATCCGAGTCTCAGTTATGTCCAGGTGTAAGAGTACCGCCTCCCTAAGTGCTTCAACATTATACGTGACCCCTGTTAGAATCCAGCAATCGCTTGGCTACTTATGACTTGGTCATGAGAGCAGCAAGAAATTCTGTACGGGAGGCCCATATCTCATTATACACCTCCCGACAATGGGCACTCGTTACTAGGCTTAGGCACTGCCAGTGACCATTCACAAGCAGTCGACTCACCCTCGACCGACGACGGCGATCCATCCAGAGCACTAGTCCTCGTCCATATTTGCCATTTCTTCGCAACGCTCAGGCTGCGGTTCCACAGAACACAGAAGAAGCCACTATCACGCTCATCTCCCGTCCACGTCCCCGAATTGTGTCTATATTCTCCTAACCGCGGCCATATCGCCAGGCACCAGTCCACCCATGCGCACCCACTGCGCTCAGCGAATAAGCACCCCCACTCGTCAACTTTCAAGTTGCATCTCTTGTTCTCACCACTTGCCCTACCGACCCTTCCTTTCTGTTCGGACACCGCCTATCCTCGTTCATGGGGTCGCGTCCCGACCGCCGCCTTCAAGTTCTCATCGCTTGCTTCACTTGCATTCGTGCATTCTCGAATCCGAGTCCGAACGCCCTCTCCCAGCTCAGCTCGGCGACGACCATGTCGATTTTGCAACACACCTTTTGTTACGCACTCGTAACAACTCTCTTTGGACACAACTTGAAGTGCTTCCTATTGCGCCGACATTTGTCACTGATCTGTGGTTGCTGTGTGCGTTCCGGCTCAACACATAATGTAAACGAACTGCGCTTGATCGCCTATCAATCGGAGTTCCATTTCTTCGTCGAGGTGAACGCTTCAGTTGGTGTTCGGTGAACAAAGCCTTATCACGCAGTCAGACTAATTGCTCCGCAATCTCGTAAACCTAACTCAAGGTGCAGCTATCATAACACTACTGAGATGGGCTTCAGCACAGCACGTGGATTCATGCTGCATCAGAAGAAGAAAAAACATATCTTGTCCCACTGCACTTATCCCTTGTGAGACTGATAAGTTGTATTAAGTTGAGATGAGATAAGTTTTTTCTCTTTCTGATGGCCCAGTCCACGATGTGGTGGCCCTACATCACGATGAACTGGTGGCTGGGCTGTGTCATTGGGCCCAGGGTACAAGTAGTATCAGTCCGCAGCCAGGCAGCGGTGTTCTCCACTTTTCACCCGATGACATCTTACCCGTACATCCAGTAAACCTTGTTGGTCCCATTGCTGAAGAAACCAAGTCTCGCATACTAGGCATTCAGTCCCAACCGTGTTTCCGCCATCAAACCGTCCGTTAAGCCTCCACCGTAGCTCGGTTATTATTTCCCACCGGGTTGTCTATCCGACGTCGTACGTCTTTGTGCGGTACAACCGCAGCGATTGTGCCGCATCCTACAACGACTACTGGACTGTGCGACGAAGGTTCCGCAACAATCAGCACGCCCCCCACCAACGTCCTCTTAGATTTTCTATGTGGATGAGGCTCGACCGACAGAGGCTTGGCCACGCCTGTCGTAGATGGCGGCAAACTGCGTTCGCATCACGTTGTCGCCTGAATCTGCGACTTCTCTTCACTGGCAGAATCCCTCTGGTGAAGGCTCTAGATGTCTGGCCAGACTTGCCAACCCCCATACGAGAGTGTTATCATCTGACGTCGAACGGGATGGATAACGTCATTGCCGCACTCACAAAGATCGCATATGTGAAATCGCCCTCGAGGATGTCCCCAGCTCCCTACTGGAAAGATTTGCCATAGCAACTGTGACGCAAGATTCATTCCCGGCTCTGACTCGTCTGATGCTGTGGTCGTTTGATGCCCAGGTCCCTATCCTTCCCGATTCATTCTTGAGTTGCCCCGCGTCTGCAAGCACTCCACTTGGAGGGCATTCCATTTCCGACCTTATATCTGAACCGCTTCTCCATACCGGTGAGCTTATCAAGCTTCGCCTCAAGGATATTTATCTTGTATTGGTATGCACTAGGGCTATAAATAGTCATTATGGAAAAGAATCAAGATCTTAAACGACTACGAAAGATTGCTCTTGATTCCCCCCCATGTGTACATTACACCCGAGGCGATGATCACTGGCCTGTCCTCTTTGACCAATCTCGCATCACTTACCCTCGAAATCCGATCCCCCTCACCTCGTCCCTACCGAGAAACCCGAGGTCTACCTCTACCGACACGGACCGTCCATCCCTCTCACTCATTTTTGGTTGAAAGGCGTTGGCGAGTACTTGGAAGAATTGATGGCCCAAATCAATGCTACTACACTTCTTCGAGATACCTGTACTACACCCGTCACCCCGTTTAGCCAAGGTGGTCTCTACAGACACTCCGCTAGGGTCAAAGTTCCTGCGCAAACGAACATATTTTTCTACCATGAGCTCGATTTGGGGATTTCATGCACGGCGCCAGATTGGCAACTTTCATCCCACAGGTCTGCAGCTCGTCACTTCCTTCCCTTCCCCACGGTGGACGCCTTGACATCCGCGAGGAACAAGTTATGCCGACATGGAGAGCATGCAATGGCGTGAACTTTTGCACCCGTTTCCCGCCGTGAAGAAACTGTATCTATCCGAGGGAACTGTGCTACGCGTCCTGTGCGCCCTGCAAGAGTTCGATGGGGAAACCACAGCACTTGTCTTACCCATGCTTCTATGTAGAGGGGCTCCCTGCTCGCCGATTCTGGCGTAAGAGAGCAGGACGTGCAGTAGTGGTTCGATTAATCGGATTATGTTTTGGGTCAGGTGGTCAGATCTTACTTGTATAGTCTCTTGAACTAATCTAATGAGACAACCGTCGTAGGACGGTTATCTCAACGATCCCGCAAAATATGATATGCTGTGTTAGATAAAAGTAATGATTTGACAGTTGACCTTGTTCGGTGCCGTGCAGTGTCTCCGAACACCTAGGTCCACGATTGCGGACGCCCTCACATGCCGGCGATCGACATTGTGACGCGATGCCTGGTCGTTGTCCGAAACCTGAGCCAGGGCCATGGGTATCATCAACAACAGAGCGCTGAACTTGAACGGCATCTGCTCGCAAAGGACCGCCAGCAGATCCTTTTTCTGAAGATAATGTGCAGCAAGGTCACTCCTTTGGCTTGGCGAATAGACTCTCTAGTCACTACACTTGACGTTGTTGGTAATCGGGCGTCTGTTGACGCGGTGGCGGCGACGAGCGCGCCTTTGTCGTTCTTGACACGTCTTCATGTAACTCTCCTAGTAATACACCTTTATCATCTTCATTTTCGGCCTCAAGAACCTGCATTCTCTTTCGCCCTTCAGAGGTACCATGTTCCAAGATGCCATCGCCGACACCGCTCTCCGTATCGTCGTCACTCCGTCGCAGTCTTCTTACTTCGCGGGCGAGCCCCTCACCGTGACCATCACCATCACCAACACACGCTCGCCTCAGGCGTCGCAGGTCGCGCCCCCACGCTCGACGCATAAGCGAAGCGCGCACTCCGTCAGTTCTGCCCGACTTGCACGTCCGCCTACGTCTCCTGGACTACCGAAGACCCCCTTGAACACCCCGCTCCGTCAGACTCCCCCAAAATCCTCCGCGCCAACGCGCAAAGGCTTGATCGGAACAGCACCCCCAGAGAATGGTCCGCCCAGCGAGAGCATCTCGGAGAGGCGGCTCTCTGCCAAGTCGCATTCCGTCGACCTACAGTTACACGAACTTCCCAATTCCCTCCAAGATGACTTGAAAACGTTGTCGCTCCACGCGACCCGCCGTGCAGGTGGGTCTTTTCTTTTCTCGTGATGAGCGGATTCCCTAAAATTCGCAGGGCAAAGCTCGCCCCGCGCCTCCTCCCCGCTCGCCCGCACATCTTCCACACCGGTCCCTCCCAATCACCCTCATGCTCGGAAGCCGTCGGTCGTGGATGGTCCCGTTCCAATCCCGCAGAGTGCTTCCGCCTCGTCTTTCGCGCTTTCCCTAGATCCCATCGCCGAAAGCATGTCCCCCATCCCACCCACGCCCACGTTTCCTTCGCCTGCGCCGTCACCATCCCCATTCATTCCTCTCCACGCCGCGGGTAGCTCCCAACCCGCCTCCCGTGCCTATCAGGCACCCTCAGACATGCATCACCATTCGCAAGCCCTCTTGGGGAATGGTCACCCCTCTTCTCTCAAATCCCTTCCAAAAGACACCATGACGGAATTGGTCCTGTACGCATACGTGCATCTCACAGGCTCACTTTTTCTGCTTCCCCCGCCATCTCTTGCGCGTACACCAGCGCTCGCAGCGTTGCAGAGGCACAAGCGCGGTCCACGCGGCGGGGGAAGCATGAACATTGGCGTCGCGTCCCCTCCATATTCCCGTGGCCATGAGCGGCGTAGCGCGAGTATCGCTGGGAGTCTATGGGGGTTAATATCATCACCGGCCTCCGCCGTTCTAAGCCCTGGCCACGGTGTGCGTATGACTTCATACGGTGGTTCTCCGAATCTGCCTGCCACACGCAGTCTTGCCAGTGCAGGAGCCAAATTAGAGAACCACGAGACAGAAGGTGTAGGATTGGGTCTAGGCGGGGAAGGCTTTGGCCTGGATGCGGTTCAGGAAGGCGAAGAGTGGATCCCCGACCAGCCAATGTCAGTCTTCGAGGTGCCGCCTGCCATGCTCGCGGTCGACCTGAGCCTAGGGCCAGGGGAAGAACGTAGCTGTGAGTGCAGCAAGTATCAAGGGACGCGTATCTCTGACCTTGGCCCACTTGGCTTCCTTAGTCACTTATACCTTGAAACTGCCATCAAACCTGCCCCCGACATACAGGGGTCGTACCCTGAGGTTCTCATACCAACTGTCTGTCGGGGCGTGTCGAGCGACTGCGGGTACGTCAAACAGCCAGAGCAGGGTGATGAAAGTTCCCATACGTGTCTACAATCACGTCTCTGGTAGGTTCCGTCTCTTTTTCACAAGGATTGGGGCTGACGGCATGTCCGCCATAGCCAGTCAGCCACCGCGTTGGTGCGACTTACTTACGGGCTCAGCGGAAAATGGTGGGAAGTTGGAAGAGAAGATTGAGGAGGAGCCACGGAACCTGTTGCCTCAATGTACGCGCCTTGATCTGTCTGCTCCTTTCTCTTGCCGATGTTTCAAAAGCATCACGGTCAAACTCACCAAGGGCCTCTCGCGGTTCCATCAGCGATCTACGAACCTACGCCTTGCTTCTACTAGAGCCCGATCCGGTCGCACTGTCCGCATTTCCAACCGTACGCGCAACGATGGATGATCAGGAGCTGCACGGATCCGGGGGAGGCCTGACGGGCTGCCGCGAAGCTATCGAAGTGCTTACGCGTGTTCCCAAGAAGGTTTCGTACGATGTGAATAAGGATGGCGTCAAAGTCGCCGTGTTGACGTTCATGAAATCGGCGTGGCGGCTTGGCGAGACCGTCTTGGGCGTGGTCGAACTGAACGATCGCGAGGGACGCGCACGCATCCTCAAGGTACCGCTCTTATCACTCACATCTGGTAGGACGGGTCTAACCGACAGCGTTTCTCCTCATGTGGCCCGCATAGCTCTCCGCCATGCTCGAAGCGCACGAATCCCTCCCGTCAGAGATCGCCGATCCCCCCGACGCACGGCATGCCCCTTACATGCGCCGCGTGCACGCGGAGCACCACGCGTCATTCATGCCACAGACCGTACGCACGACTTTCGCGCTCGACATCCCCCCCGACGCCGCACCGGCGTTCCGGCTCTCGCTGGGCGGCGCGTCATCCGAGGGCGGACTCGCTTGGAAAGTGCGTCTTTGCCTCCTCGTGGCGGTCGCCGCGCCCGGCGCGCAAGTGCGCGGTTTGGCACGTGAGGGACCCCGTGGGCAGTGGGGTAGCACCTGGGTAGCCACGGATAGCCTCGCACCGCTCGAGCGGCCGCCGAAACCCGCCGAGCCTCCCGGTTCCCCTTCGCTCGCGAATGCCCAGGCCACCGCGCCGCAGACGCGCTCGTGGGTGTCGTTGCTCACGTCGACGCTCTTGGGTATGTCCGAAGGCGGGTTTCATGACGGCGACGAGGAGCCGACGGACGAGGATGCGGAGGGTGAGGTCGATCCTGGGGCTGGGGAGGAGGGCTGGCGGGAGGTCGCTGTTGAGACTGTTGAGTGTGAAGTGCCGGTGATGGTGTGGCCGGGAAACACTGCATTCAGACCTGAGCATGTCGTATTTGATGTCTAGCTTATTTTTCATACGTCCGCCTCTTCCATCATAGAGACGATCCGAGTATCGATACGAGCCTACTAATAAGTCCTCTCAAAACCAGAACAAATTTGTGTTGGAAACTAAGGTTACAGTGTCGGTGCGAAAGTGTCGAGAGCTAATGTTTTACAACGCCAGAAAGACAGAAGATAGGAGACATCGTAAACGGTCGTCAATTCCTATTGCGCTTGACTTTCGCCTTGACCATCTCCTGTGGTGCCCTACGAATCATCAGCGCCTAAGAGACAAACCCAAACCCAAGGGTGGGGGGACGACAACGTACTTTCTGCTGCCCTTACTTCTAGCGTCTGTCCCTCCGGGCTCGTCGACGTCCATCCCGTCCGCGTCGCGTCCATCCTTCCGTGCGGCGGCGGCGCGTTTGCTCGCGTTTTGCTTCTCCCGCAGACGGTCTGCAACGTCCTTGAGCACCACGTTGAGCACATCCTGATGTTCGGCTTCCTCGTGCGCTCTGGCGGCGTTGTGTTCCGCGAGCGAGACGAGCTTCGCGTCTAGCGTCTGGAGGAGCGTCGCTGTCGTCGAGGACCTGTTTTTTTTAGCATTGTTATTATTAACGAAGAGCATCGATCGGGAGGTCAAAGACGACGAAGAAAGGAGGGGGGCGGGGAAGCTACTTACCAGTGTTCCAAGGCGGTCAGAATTTCCGTGATGGCTTCGTGGGGTACGTCTCTGCCGATGGTATATTCGACCTCGAATTGCTGCTCCTTTTGGTCGAGTCTCCCGCGGATGATGTCGAGGTAGATGGCCTCAATGATAAGATCCTCTAGCTGCCTGATGGTGGGAATGTCTAGATTCGTTTGTAAGTAGGAATAAGAGAGGACCTGTCTCGCTAGTCAAGTTCTAGAACCAAGTGGAGAGGGGACTCAAAGTTTACTCTTTGTTGCATGGCATAGCTCAGGAGAGAAAGGTGCTTGAGCTTTGTCGTTTGTGCTAGCGTGAGCTCTGGCAATGCCGCTCTTTGTTCTACCCAAGGATTAGGCTTGGTAGTAACGTAGATGAGATGGCGTCGTACGGAGGTAATCCTGATAGGTTTTGTACGTGAAAATCTCGAGTAATGTATAATGTGCTCGGTGTTGTTCGCTGCTCGCAAGCTGAAAAGACCACATCAGATGATTGGGATAGGTATAAGGACTATTCCGTTGACGCACTTCTTTGATGTTCGGCGCATCGAGCAGTTCTGCGAAAAAGTACACGCCCTGGGCAGATATCGCATCCAGGATTAACTTGGCCGCGGCTGCGCCTTTTGCAGACTTGGAAATGAGCAGAAATGGCTCTAACTTTGAGGCCAGATGAGATCCGAGCTCCATGGCAAAGGTCGTGTTCGAAAGGGATGCGTAGGTGTAGATAGAGATAGAGTCGACGTCGTGGATGTTATCGCTCACGTGCGTGTATCACCGCGCTCTCACCCTCTCACATGCCCGCCTCGACCGTCAAACCTCTCCTGCGTTTTGCACCCTCCCCAACGGGGCCTCTTCATCTCGGGGGCCTGCGTACGGCACTATTTAATCACGCCTTTGCGCGCAAGACAGGCGGTCGATGGATTCTCCGCATCGAAGACACGGACGCCGTACGTTTCGCGACCTTCATAGCACCGCCGAACGCCTCACAAAACTGCTGCCCCGTAGACACGAACCGTGCCACATTCTGTCGAGGGAATACAGCACGGTCTTTTGTGGGCAGGGCTCGGATACGACTTTGGTATGTTCAGCGCGGTCACCTTGCCGCAACTTGCCAAACGACAGACATTCTCAAGGTCCCGGTAGAAATGGTCCTCACGGACCTTACTTCCAGGTACGGTATTCCCAAAAGTTGCTCTCCTTTAAAGCTAATAACGCCGTCTCTAGTCAGAACGATTGGATTTGTACCATCAGTATGCAAGGAAGTTGCTAGATGTTCGTCTTTATGGATCGTGCCCTCCCTTCGTTGGCCTACCACGATTGATAACCACAGAGCGGCCACGCGTACCGATGCTTCTGCAGTCCCGATCGCTTGGCCCAGACGCGTGAACGCCTTGCACGCGCAGGGTTGAACTCCACCTACGACAAACGCTGTTTGTCTCTCTCATCGGAGGAAGTCTCCCGGCGCGTGCGTGCCGGGGAAAAGAACGTCGTCAGACTAAACGTGAGTCGTTCGACGCCCGCGAGTCGACCGCTTACGTTCTTCAGGATTCGATACTCCCAGCGCGCGCCGCCCCAGAGTCTGACCTCATTTTCGGGACTCTGCGCGACGCACGCGCATCCCTCCCGACGGATCCTGTCCTGCTCAAATCGGATCTCTTCCCGACTTACCACCTTGCCTCGGTCGTAGATGACCACGAAATGGGCATTACGCATGTGCTACGTGGAGAGGTCAAAGCCCCACTCTAGTCCAGGTCGCGCCTTTGCTGAAAGGAGAGACACAGGAATGGCTGGCCTCACTCCCTCTGCACCTCGATCTCTATGCTGCGCTGTCGCTCACCCCTCCAAAATACGCTCATCTCCCTCTCCTTCTTAACCCTGATGGAAGTAAGATGTCGAAACGAAAAGGCGATGTCCAAGTCTTGGACTATATGGTGATTCTGTTTTAGGCGGGACGGATTTTATGACGCTGACTGGTACTCAGCGGCGCGGATGGGAACCGGATGCTGTACTGAACTGGCTTGCGCTCGCGGGATGGGGCACACATATCGAACCATCGGCTCAGGGTGACCAACCCTCCAAGACCGTTAAAGCGCCTGACAGCACGACGGTCATGGATCTCACGGAGATTACCAAGAATGTTTGTTTGCTTTCTATTTTCGAGAACGAGGGCTCCAGTTGACGCGCCTGCAGTTCGAGTTGGATGCGCTCACACACCGCCGCACGATACTAGATTCCGCTAAGCTGGAATTCCTCAACAAACACCACCTCGTACGCGCGCGGTCAACACAGGCTGGTCTACACGCCTTGGCATTGCGTTGTCAAGGATACATCAAGGACGCGTTTCCTGACACGTCAGCACCATTTTCATATTTTCCTTTGTTCCTGATTTACGTCGCGTGCCTTGTAACAGCACGTTCACCTCAGTGGAATACATCGAGAAGATAATTCTCGCTCTGCAAGGCCGCCTGGTGACTCTGATGGATCTGCCCACCGTCGCACCCTATTTCTTCGTGCCACCAGCTTGGGATGACGCAGAAGCGTGCGCGATGCTCGGCGGAATCTCATTAGCAGACTATCAAGCCACGATCCGAGGGACAGCTTCGCGTCTCAGATCCGCGTCGCTGGGGGACGTCCACGCCATCACAGACGCCCTGCATGCTGAGAATAGAGTGGCAGGAGTTAAACCTGTCAGGACCATGACGGCGTTGCGCCATGCCATGAGTGGCATGAAGGTGAGACTCTTGGGATCTCGCCTTTAGTTGTAAAGCTAACCATCCGACGTAGAACGGGCCGAGCGTCGCGGAAATAATAGATGTGTTAGGAACAAAGAGGACGATCGCGCGCTTGGAAGAGGCCGACAGTTTGTGCCATGCATGGTTTCTTTAGCTAGTCTAACAACCGAGAAATATTCAGATTTACATGAGTCCTTTCCGATGACGTAGATGCACTAAGCTACAGAAGTCGTCGTCGTGGAGAGAAGCAGACTTGACAACAAGAAAAAGAATGCTCTCGAAAAAAATACATATTTTACAGTGTCTCCCATCCGCCGCTGTCGACGGTGCCTTCTAATTTCCGGGAAACCATGGTCGGAATTCCGTGGTTGAGCCACGTCTTCCGGACTTCTTCCCAACGAGCCGCGTGTAAGAATTGTCTGCGCCCTCTTCTAAAATACGTAACGTTAGCGAGCGAAATCGAAAAAGTGGCGAGGACGCAAAAGAAGAAAGAAAAGGAGCGATAGGGGCTCACCGCATGGATGTATCGACCTCGCCGTGAATGTCAAGGTAGGGCGCAAGCGTAAACGTCCCGTTGCTCGCATATAAGTACAACAAGCAGCATCGCTTGACCAAAAAGTACAGTCCGATGACACCCCCACACCTGAAAAGACGTTGCATTTCGTTATCAGCAATGATATCAGGTGTTCAAACAAAAAGTCTCCGGGGACTCACTCGCGCATATGCACATTGCACTCGCCTCTGTCCCCGCCCTCCTGGTCGCTACAACAATGGCTCTGGAAGCACACCGCGGCGCCGCAGATCAAGCAGATCGCCGCGTCCGCCGGGAGGGTGTTGCATCGTTTACAGGTCAGCGCCCTGTCGAGCTCGCCGAAGAGCGTGTCGAGCATGGTGGGCAGACGCGCGATGCGGTAGATCGTCGGGTTTTCGAGGATGATGCCACAGTTAAGCTGCGACGCCGCGTGCGAGTGTCCGTAGTGCGAGCACCAGCCGGCGAGGCTCGTCTGCAGCGTGTCCTGCGACGGCAGATCCGCGAGGGGTGGGATGCCCAGCATCGTCAGTAGCCGCGAGTATTCGCTCCGCTCATTGCCGGCGTTGGTGAGCGCGGGCGACGGGAACGCTCCGGGCAACGCGGCGCGCACGAGGATGGCGGCGCGGCGCAAGAAAGGGAGCGTGAAGCAGTACATGAGTTTCTCGATGCGCGCCTCGCCGTACGTCGTGAAGACTATCTCTGACGCGTGCTCAACGACCGGCGAATGGCGCACGACGGACGTGAAGAACATCCGCAGGTCGCCAAAGATGTTCTCGTACGTGCGCTGCGTCGGCTGCTGTACCGGCCAGCTTCGGGTTTTATTCAAGACGTAGATGAGCCCAATCACGGTGCGCGCGAGGAATGCGTAGTATGAGAGAATGAGAACATGCCGGAGCATTTCTGGAGCAATCGCAGCCGTCTCGACCACTATCGTGAACGGGTCGCGTAGGAGCAGGGGATATGACACCGGATTTAGCGTTGAGAGACTCCACTCGGGTAGCAGACGCTTGATGATGGCCTGTCGTAACGCCTCCCTTCCTTCATCCGGCCGGCCTCTGAATGGGACGACCGCGAGTTTCCCGAGACAGGTGATGAGCCCGCGTAGCATCCTCGCTTGAGATTCCGTGACGTTGTCCGCGATTGTTCCGCCTGGGCTTCCTACTCCACGCTGTGCGATCTCCAAGCACGATATCGTGTACCCCACTAGGTCTTCAGGTAGATATAGACCCGCACCACGCTCCCCGGCTTCAGGTTCTGGACGATCACGCAAATGACGTGATTGCTGGGAGATGGCCCGGCCGATGTTCATCACGCTATCCACCATCTTGTGCATCACCCAGTCGGGCCAGCGGTCTCCTGCTCGGAAGAACGAGACGTAGCCTGGATCCTGGGCGCCCCAGAATACGAGCTCCCCCGTCCCGGTGTTGACGAGCAAAGAATCCAAAAGCGGATCCGACTTGGATTTCAGGATACTGATGCCCGCCGCGCGGGTCCAGTCTGCGAAGGGCAACTGGTTGAGCTGGATTGGCGTTGGATGCGAGACGGGGAGAATGACGTTGCCAAGGCTTTTGCATAGCGGACAAATGTACTCCTTGCGCGGAATGCTTTCTGGATGATTTCGTGCAGCTTGCGTCCGATGGCGCTGGCGAATGGAGAGTGTGTACGCGTTAAAGCAATCGAGATGCATCAAATGACTGCAAATCGAGGCATGTAGGCCAAAGCGAATATTTTGGGACGGGAATACCTCGAATGACGCGACTTTGGGGTCATGAAGTGCTTCTCCTCGCGGCGGGAACGTGACGTTTTCAGACGCTGGAGGACTACGATCGAGGGAATAGGGAGAAGTCATCACGTCATTCATCAACCCGCCGTTGCCATCAGGTTGCTTGCGCACGAGTTTGCTAGGCTGAATAAACCCTAATGCGCCGAACGGTTTCGAAGTATTCAGCTCCTCCTGACATACGATGCATGTCCCGAGAGACGCCGGTTCACCCGCGTCGTTGTCTTCGTCCTCGTAGTCCTCGTCCTCGATGTTGCTCACGAAGCTTGCCTGTTGTTCCTTCATCTGCCGCATGATCGCCTCCTGTCTTGCCCGCGCAGCCCTCTTTTTCGCATCTTCAGGACCCTCGCCAGCCTCCGGAAGGACGACTCGTCGGCGCAGGCGGACGGCTTCCGGCACATGCTGAGCAAGCGTCCGCAGGATCCAGTCGCACCGCGCCTTGTAAGCACGATACTGTTCGTGATGTTCGAGCAGGCAGAGCACATCGATGAGGTTCTTGTCATCATCAAATTGCTTTGCCACGGCAAGGTGACTAAACACGCCCGGGCGCTCCACCAAGGCAAGCATGATTAAGTGTAACGTCTGGTCGAGGATGGCTTCGCCAGATGACGGTGTGACACCCGTCAATTCGGTCAGCACAAGGATGTTGAAAGCCGTGTAGAATAGGATCTGTAAGAGCACTTCTGAATCGAACGCCGCAGACAGCGTGGCGAACGGCCCATCCACGATACCCAATGGTCGCGGAACAACGACGGGATCTTGCACACCACGTTTCTTCAAGTGATTGTGCAACACCGTCTCGACCTCCTCGCGCTTGTTGCGCGTGTAGTGGTAGAAGAACGGATTGATCTCATCATAGGCCTCAGGCTTGAGCTCGTACATGCCTGAGTCGGTTGTCGACTCGGGCGCGCGGAAGTTGGCAACTTCGCGAAGCACACGCTCGAAGCATGAGTCTTCAACGAGACGCTCTGCGACGCGCTTGACAAGGTCAGTGAAGGTGCACGGCCCGACTGCCAGTGCGTGGACGATCTCGCGGCGAACTGCGTCCTTTATTGGCATCTTGCTCGCGTTGGCACCCTCACTGAGGATCGTGATGAGGACGTATAAAAATTCTTCGACCATGCTCAGAAACTGTTGGGGATCATATGAGGGATGCGCCACGCCGCCTTCGAAGAAATGAAGTAGCTGGAAGCGATCCATCATACTGACGAAAACGAGGTCTGGATCCAGTATAATGAGCGCCGCCTGTAGAATGTACAGATCCTGATCGTAGCACAGTTCGCGAAGCATGAAATCGCGATAATGCAAGAGTTGGCCGCGAATCGCAAAACCGTTCCGTACCCAAAGGCCAGTGCGAATCTGTGCGACCATAGCCAGAACTAACCCGAACATGAGCGTTTAAAGTCCTTCTTAAGAGGGAAAGCTCACCTCTAAGTGGAAAATCGATTATTGTTAGCACTGCTTTCTCACTCGTGCTTCTTAGAAGAATATCCCGTATGCTCCGAAGACCGACCTCACTGAGCGAGCGCTCCGAAAGTGTATCCACGTGTTTGAATAATTCCGCGAGAAGCCATTGCAAGGAGTGGTGGAAGCTGACCCACCCTTCCAGAACGTCAAACTGTATGACGGAGTATAACGAGCCTCCAAACTTGACGTCGTGGAAAACGATGGGGTTGAATTTTGTCCTATCCAGTCTCTCATCCGAGAGCGTGACCGACATAAGGATGTTGTGTGTGACGGTCGCAATGGCCGCGACCAGTTCCGCCGGTGTCGCATATTGAAAGGCCTCGCCGTATACCTTGATGACCCTCGACAGAGACAGGGTCACATTGAACACGCTGATCCAGCCATCTGTCTCAAATTCCACATGTGAGTTTGCCGCACGTTTGTTCGGGTTAATGCACATAAACAGTTGGCAAGTCTGAGCGAATTGCGTAATAAACTCGTGGCGACGGGCGATGAGCCGCTGCACGGGCTCATTGTGACATAGGTAGCGCAGGTCGCTGAAAACAGGCATGAAGCGTTTAGACTTGAACGGCTCGCTGTCAACGTCAACCTCTGCAACGGCAGCAGCTGGATAGTTGATACGTCGATCCGAGATTTGGTTCGTGAAAAAGGCAGTAATGATATTGAGAATGCGCGAGACGATGTTGTAATATTGCACAATATGCAGAGCAGCCGATGGAACGGTGAATAGTTGCAAGGCGAAGTATTTGATAGATGTTTCAGCCTCTCGGTCGACGAGAAGGTAATTATCGATGACTCGTGGATAGACATTAGCGAAGTGCGCGGCTTTTTTTGTCGTCAGCGGAGGCAGGAAAACAGGAGAGACATTAACCCATACCGACGCTGAGCTTGTGCCGATGTGACAGACCCAATACAGCTGCGTATATCTCCTTTAGGCTCAGTCGCGGCTTCTTCCAGAGCTTGGTGTGATACAAGTAAAGCCAAGTGATCCGTACGGCATCCTGGACTTCAGTCTCGATAGATAGCACTTCAGAGGGCAAGTTGGCCATAGCATTGCTCCTTCGTCTCGGAACAAGAAGCTCCTCCGCGATTACCTCTTTCAAGATGATTGTATCGGTATCAAGCCTCGCACGTGTCAGGTCGAGAAGCCACTCAATGATGACCGCAACAACCTGCTCGCGGAAGGTATCATAAGCGCGGCGTACAGTGATACCAAGCTCGATTTGTGCAAACTTCTGCGCAACGTCAAGTACGCGCGGAACGTCCGTACTCATCTCGATGACCTCGCGACCGAGGTCGTCCACGCGATTCGCAATCTCCGAAGCGTCCTCGCGAGATACTGAAGTATGCAAGCATAGTAACTCGATGACCTCGGAGAAAGAGTGTTTCTCGTCGTTCCAGAGTACGACGCAATAATGGTCCTTCATCATCGGGTCTGCGCTTGGCTGTAGACGAAGATCCGCTTCGCCTGTCGGCACGCTGGTCTCGTCCGGAGAACAGTCGAGTGTCTCGAGGACAAAGTCGAGAGCGTACGCAACGGTACGCGTCATGCTATCACGCAGTTCGGGAGGGATGGTCACCCGATGTGGGTAGTTCGGTACAGGGGGGATATCGCGGCCCCACAACGTAGGGGGGTGTTCGGCTGCGTAAGCAACAAGGGAGGCGGGGGTTTCAGAGCCGGGAGGATGGTACGGGCATGAGATGGGCATGCGCCAGGCCCCAACGTCACCACAATCACAGCACCCACCGGACTGTTGTGCAATAAAGAACGAGACATTGTGATCTGTGTGGTCCGTGGCGTGGAAGCAGCGGGAGCAGAGGACGCAACTGTCATCGAGGGCACAATCTCTGGAGCATTATCATTAGTCCAAACTCAACCAAAATTGTATAGATGTGCGGAGGCTTACTTGCAGCGAAAACAGCTCTCGCCCTTCTTAAAGATATACCCACAGGGCCTCCCTGGAACAGGAGGATCATTGAGAGCAGCGCCAGCGAAATTGAGGCGCGTTTGCACGTCCGCTAGGGTAGCATGGAGCGGGAGACTGGAATTGGAGTTGGGGAGGAAGAGGTGAGAGTATGGTCCCCAGAACGCATCATAAAGCTCCGTAAGGATCTCCGCGCGTGTCGCAGGGGTGAAAACGTATTTGCGCGTACTGGGCATTGACTCGAGTGTGGCGCGAAGACGAGAGACAGGATCTGGTGGGCGATCGCGGGGACCGATGGAGCCCAGACCTCTGAAGGGAAAGATGGAAGAAAGTGCGGACATGAGCTTCGATGAGTGGTGACCAGCACTCGGGAGGTACGCGTGAATAAACGAGCACGAGAGCAGTGTGTGCGTGTGCGTTGTTGTGATTACAGTACAATTACGCCCACCCGGTCCGGTGTTGCCGTCACAAGACTCCACAACTACGACGACCCCATGAACGCAGCTGCAGCGGCAGGTCCTTCGACCGCTCCTTCGCTATCTGCTTTGGCAGAGCCACAGTCACGCTTGGTGGATGCCGCTGCAATGGATTATTTTCTTATCGAGGCGGTACAAACCTTGCGCCATTCTTCGGCCGTTGCTGACGCCCGTGCCAAAAAAGTGGAAGAGGAGATGATTGAAGCAGGACTAATCCCCCCACCCCCTCCAACTCAAGCCAAAGCTAAGAAGGATGTACAGCGAGATTCCGTCGGAGCTGGGTCTTCTTCCACGAGCGACGACGAGGATGAGGGTCTTCGCGCGCGTCTGGAAGCCATCGGTTTGCATGTCGGCGCGAACATTACCGAAAGGTGTGGAGATTATATAGTCTTACAAAAAGAGCGCAGACCGACATTTTAAGGTTGTGCCATGGCCGGGCTGGGTTTGCTGATTCCCTAGACGTCGTAAAGTTCATATGTAAGGACCTTTGGTCAATGTGCTGGGATAAGCAGGTCGACAACCTCCGAACAAACCACCGGGTGAGGTTCCCCGCTTCGGAGCATTTCAATCAACCTATTTCTTAGAATTCTTAGGGAGTCTATGTCCTACAAGACAACGCTTTCAAGCCCATTGTGCGCGTCTCTTCCTGGGAGAGCAGAGCCGATGCAACAAAACGCGCGAGGCTCGTACGTCGTGTTCTTATTGTATGGATGAGTTCCGTCTCGGTGACCAAAAATGTACAGTATGTAGCGATGCCAACTGGCATCATTCGTGGTGCATTATTGAAGTTGGGACTGCAAGGGACGGTAACACCAGAAACCAATTTACCACAATGTAAGTTTCCTACGACTCCAAGCCGAATTTGCTCACCGAGCGCCGATAGGTACATTCCAAGTCAAAATTCCCAAAACGCCCTGAAGACACAGATCCTAGCTATCGCTGAGGAATTATGGTTTCATACCCCCGTTGCCCGCCGAAGACCACGGCGATGTTTGTCGCATATATGACAACGCCTTGTCAAGTTGTGACTGATCATTGTTCAGTTAAGTGTAGATATAAATGTAAGAATCTGACGTACCGAATGGCTTCGCCACGAAATGCTCGACCGTGCCGTTCTTCAATCCCGCCTCGATAGGTGTCATCCG
>Ga0137397_10000522_pt1 | contig 26504 bp, 39 predicted proteins | sample czorhiz116metaG_FD_106658 | JGI IMG/M metagenome (GOLD analysis project Ga0137397, IMG submission 106658) | Vadose zone soil microbial communities from Angelo Coast Range Reserve, California, USA - czorhiz1.16 metaG | ecosystem: Environmental > Terrestrial > Soil > Vadose zone | place: USA... | reverse complement strand
GCGTATTCATCCCCATCCCAGACAGCCAAACTCAAGAAGCTGATGCCTTACAGCTGAGGTTGGCCTATGCCGTAGTGAGCCTTGGGAACTGTACGGGTCCTTCTTCTCGTGTAAACAAGATTGCTCAAAGCTTGCAAGCATGAATGTATATCCATGCGCATCGTATAAAACCAGCAGATGGTCGCTTCGTGTCTACGTGCTCGAACCTATCCTGTCCTGCAATGTTCGTTACAAGTGCGCGAAAATCTCTAGGAGTACGAAACTTCTAAAGCAACTATCTATTCAACGATATCTTCCCCATTTGCGACTTTATCGTTGGCGCTAATGTCAGACCCAGGCAGGGACTCTACTTTTAGTCTTTTCCTCCAAAGAAAGCCATTATTTCTTTCTGCTTAGGGTCATAAGCCGCGCTTCCTATGCCCCCTTTCTGGCGTTTCTGAATTTGTCAGGGACTTGGTGTTAGCAAGACAGCGCGAACATTGTAACGGGGTCGTACAATATTGTCCGTGTGAGAGTGACGGTTGACATCTGTCACGCGCATAACCAGCAGGGGGCGCTCCTTGTCCACGTCTATTGGCTGGCCTTCCCGAGCTCCCTGTGAGGCGTCAGCTGATACACTATCTTTGTCTGAGCGCACAAACCTCAATATCGATGACCACTCGTGTCCAAGCAGTGTTCAAGAGACCACGATACTCCCGTTCTTCCTCGTGGTTTGCACTCATCTTGAGTAACTCGGAGATAATTTGGCTTATACATAGGCCGTGGCTAACAACTGCAACATGGATGCCTGTCTTGCCTTCTTTGGCGGTTTGCCACACATGAGGGAGAACAAGCGCTGTAATAGCTTCCTTTGCGCGCTGTGCAAGTTCATCGATACTCTCCCCTTCAGGGAATTTCTCATCTTCATGGGGCACGGGGTATACACCCTTCGCCATCTCCTCTTCGAGATTGAAACTCCGGCTGGGATTGTAAGACCATGGTTTTCCCTCCGCGACGCCGAAGTGCTGTTCGCGGAGAAGTGCTGACGAGTCGAAAGTTGGCTTAGGCTCTCTTTGCTCATCATATAGAGCCTGAGCAGTTGTGAAAGCGCGCTTTAGGTCTGATGCGTGAATAGCAGTGAAGTGGGTATCCGCGAAGAATTTGCCAAGGGCGCGCGCTTGCTGCGGAAGCAACCATGTCCAACGTGAGGACACACGGTTTGAGGCACAGTGCTAGAAACATACGTTCATGCCTAGGATACAGTGGGTAAGTAAGGTTCAAGAAGCACGATCGAATGGCTTCCGCACGACACATACCATGGTTAGAGAGAGGCGCATCTTTCCAGCCAGCCCATACGGATTTCTGCCAGGTACGCATGAACGAGGGCAAAAGGTAGTCAATTTGTGAGGAAAGGGCGCACCACGTTGTCTGTAGATTCACCATGCCTGATCTACGACAAGGAATGAGGGCACTCTGATCATCTGATGTTGCGCGAGAAGGAATAAAACTCACGAAGGTGACGATAATGGTGCTGGACATGATGGGTCAAGATCGGGATTGGGGGACATGCTCAGTTGCTGTAGCTTAAATACAGCTGACAAAAAAGCCGGTGCGGTCATGTGGGGTGAAGTCCTACTCACGGAGGTATTCTTTCGGCATTCTTTGCAGCGCCGAACCGTCCCACTGTATGTAAATAAACAGGCAGAATGCCAGCTGGAGGTGATGCGATGCGGACAATCAATCGAAACAAAGGAACTAGCATCGAGTTTGTTTCCACGGTCTGGTACAGATCGTCTCGTCTCTGTACGTCCGAGTCATCTACCTTGGTGACTAAGCACCAGGCCATCAGAAGAGCGTTAAGAAAAACGGACCAAAATACGAGAGCCGATATTACAGTGCGTGCGCCTCTCCGAACTCCCGGCACGCTGACAGTGTTCCCCATTGGTACTACTAGTATGGGTGGCGCCTAGTACGGTATGTACCGTAGTTGCGACAGCACTAGGACTCCGAGTTCCCCAAATCACGCTATGACGTTACTTGACCTTCGAAAGCACGGCCTTTCTATGCCGTGCGGTGGTCGATCCTCCAACACGGATCGGATATCAACGTGTCAACTGTCATCACAACTCCAAGAGGGTATCCCAGGCTGAGGAGAAAGTAGAAATTCGCACTCCATGACAAACATCTGCATAACTACGAAGACGTGTTACACTCATAAAGGACCTGCGCGTGACTAGGGGTTGTATTAAGGGACCAGGCATGCATCTGTGGTCGACTGTTTGAAAAGCGGGAAAGAGGTGGCTGTCCGTGTGCTTGGTGCCCTTATCTAGAATCTTCAGCCGACGTGTTCTCCCTTTCTTCGTAGTCAGTGGCGGGTGTCAGATGGTTGATGAGGGTGTCAGGCATGTCAGGGTTTCCGCCATGAATCGGGCATGACACATAACGCATAAATTTCCATCAACTTGCTGCGCGTTCAGGACGTCCAGGAAGCAAAATCTCGAGGGTCTCGGACTCAACTCGAATACCGAAACAAGCCACCGCGTGAAGGAATACCTTCAAAGAAAGGGTCTGGAAAAAATGACGCCGAATTCCAGTGGAGCTTCCTGGGGCTGTGCGCACGCCTAATCTGCCTGAGTTCTTGTCAGTATCTAATACATCCGACAGAGTGTAATAGTATGTCCTTGGGCTGAAATGCAAGAGTAAACGCATGGCGAACGGGAAAAAGGATCGGAGATGCAAATGGCCATCACCAGGCACTCGTAAGGGGATAGGAATTGCACATAAGGTAGCATTCTATGGTACGTAGGGGTACTAGAGCAGAACCAACAAAACTAGAATAAGGGAAGTGGCGGGAAGTGTTGTATTAGTCAACAACAAAGAGCAGTTGCCGTTTTACAGAGCAAGAAGAGCATCTGCAAGTGAGGTCTTGAATCAGGCATAAAAAGAGTACGAGATGGCTGGGGGGGGGGGTGCAGATATCGGTCGGTAGAGCAGAGTCAGGACAAGGCTTGAAGTTGAGGGAGGTGAGTGATACGCACGCGTTTGACGAGGGATGCGGCAAGTAGATGAGTCGGTTCCGTTCAGTGTTGTAGGCGACCGCCCTTTAGGGTCATGCGGCTATCAATCTTGACTTTGCACCCCACATTCCCATCCATCCGTATGCCAATGATGGATATCGATAGCTACGGGATGACCGGAGAGTTGGCGAGCGGCAATAAAAGGTTCCAAGGCTGCCATGATAGGTGCGCATGGCTGAAACTCCCCTAAGACAAGCGTTCGCAAGCTGGGTAACACTTCCATGGCCCTTTCACCGGTGAGCTCTCGTAGCACAGGTGCGACGGACTGCCACCGTTCCTCGGTCACACGCAAACTCTGAACGGCGAAAAACGGGCGAAAAATATCCAGCCATGGTATGGACTCCTGGACAGGCATAAACATCGACACGTAGAGGTCGAGGCAATCCACGCGAGAGAGGAGAGGAGACAGCTCGCGGCATACGAGTTTCATCTGTGAGTCCTGTAGGCATTTGATTTGCAGGAATCGATCCGAACCCGGCAACAACGGTTCCAACCCGAGGGATACATGGCCACAGCCAGTGGCATAGGCAAACCACAGGAACGCTCTATTAGGTAACTTGAACCTTTCAGCACTACTGATGAATCGGTGGAGTTGCGGAATGTGAAAGTTAGAGGCTTCTTCTCCGAACTCGAACTCGAACGTGATTAAGATGGTCCGAAGTATGGGGGCATCAATTCGAGCAACGAAGTCATCCAAATACTCGTCAAAGCCTTTAAACTGGAAGAAGGTGAGAGCGGGGACGACAGCGCGTGGCAACGAAGGTGGACTTGTGTGATGGTAATGAGATCTCCTCGCGAAACCTTCGATGCGAAGGCGTTCGAGATTGATCAACGCAGCCAAGCAAGTGGCCATCGCTTCGCAGTGGATTGTTGGTATGTTTTCAAGTGTGAGTGAAACAAGATTCGGCGCAGAAAAGAGCAGTCTGGGTAATGCCGGAAATCTGACAAAGGACAAGGCCAGCGTCCGTAGAGATGGCGCAGATCCGCCCAAGAATGCCTCGGGAATGGGAATGTATCGCTCTACGTCGTCCTCTACGTCGTCCGACGAACTCAGAGAAAGGGATTTCAGCGCGGGGAATGGTTTCTCCATCACGGCAGCAACTGTCTCAACTTCAAAGTCGCCCTGGAAGTCGAAGCTGATCTCGAATACACGTTCGCGGTGTCCGAGTGCGGCAACTACACTCCCATAATCCCCCAATTTTGTGGAGGAACATAATACGGAGATGGGGAAGGGCGGCCAGATATCCAGTGACTCCCACTTCCTCGCCGCCGACGGGGGTCTGCAGGGGACCACTAGGCGTAGACGAAGGGGTGATGCGAAGATGATGTGTCGCCACCTTTGACATGTGTGCACCAACGGTATCCACCACCTCATTTCCCAAAATGACGTCCAGAAGGATTCGTAGGGATGGCTGATTTGTTGCACGGACGAGAATATCTCTAACAGGGCATCGTCCGAGAGCGTGTCAATTGTCACATGGCCTTCACCGCACCTGTCAGGAGCCATAGGGGAAGAACGCTCAAAAGACCTACGTCGACTACGACCCTCACCAGACTCTCCCTGGTAGTCTATGGGCTGCTCCTCCATACACCGTGACCGAGCGGTGGCCTGTTAAAATCGAAAAAAACCGGTTTGCTGAGTGAAACACTGGCAGGGGTGTTGACGCGTACGATTCGATGACTATAGGAATGGACTTCTGGTGAATCTATGTGGGATCTAGTTGGCGACCCGTGCCTTCCCCTGATGTACTGGTTTGGCGAAGTGGTTTGGTTAGATAATGTTGCAGAACCCCGGGCCGCCAGGCGCGCTGCCGCCGCCACCTTACATCTATCCCTCGTGTCTCAGGCATTTCCGATGTGGACACACTTTAACTTGTACTTGTTATGTGGGACCACCGTCTGCCTACTCGTCAGCCCACTGCATCGCATCAGAAATGGATTCGATGGTGGACGGTTTGCCACTGTGTGTGCGGACACCAGCAACACTTAAACCACGATCCATTTCCTAGGTCATTCATGCTACAGATACTGTAAAGGGACTAGATTACACGTCAAACTATATGAGTCCATTGGTCTCAAAGTAAGAAACACCATTCAGTCGTCGTCACCGTCATCCGAGTCGGGACCATTATCATAAATGGTCTCTGGTTCCGTCACGCCTTCCTCGTCGAGATCGTCCCAAGGCACGTCCGCTTCATACCAGCTGAATTTCTCATTTTGAGTGCGCAGATGATTGAATGGTGCAATTGGTCACTCACTTTTCTGGACCTTGGGGCTTCTCATCCCTCCTCAACAAAGGTTTTCGTATAAACTTCATGCAGTATAGCGGGGTATAAACCGCGTCGGCTCTGTAAGCATGCTGACGGACGCCGGCGGTGCCCTCGGCAAACCAGCTGTAAGCCGGGGTGTCGACACCTGAAGATGCTGGGGTGTTGACATTCGCATGCAGGCCAATTGTCACCTGCTCGCTCGCTAGTAGGAAGAGCATTCAGTTTTTCAATCCTCGGGACAAACGAGAAGAGGGGGCCCGAAAGTACTAGTAACGCACATCTGTTGGAAAGGTACATGTAGAACCCTGGACAATTCCAAACTTGATACACCACAAATTTGGTCTTCAGAACTGGGATATGGAGAGATGCCTTGAAAAATGCGTCGGGGACACGTGTCAGTCGCGGCTTGTGCATGAGCAACATCGCGCCGCGCTTGTTGTTGAATCGCCACCGGCTCCTGAAGACAGAGTCTTGGGCGCTAGCCTGAGAGGTGTCTCTGTTATCCCCCGATGAGATCAGCGACGAAAACGAGATGCTCAAAGACTCGAGACTCACATCCCGGCTCCAGCCTTGGAATCCACAGGCCGTACTTCGTACGAAGGGATCTGATAAAAATCGACATCGGGTGACTCCACAGGGAGATATTGCTTGGCGATCTGCGCGGTATCGATGTGGTTATATATGTTCCCCTCGACGGTCAACTCTCCCGTCTTTTTGTTGACGGTGCCAAAATCGCCGGCCTGTTTTCGTCAGGGGCGGGTAAACGGCTTCCATCGGACAAAGAGGAAAATCGCGATGCTAACGTAGATGTTTCTCGCCGGGTCCCAATTGGCCCACTTTGCGGCCGCCTCCTTAATCAGATCGATGTACTTGCGTTGCGCGTTCTCCTTTGTGCGGAAGAGTGTCATTGTGGGTCGTCAGTGTGTGCAGGAGTAGCGCCTGCGGTCAAATGGCTTATATGTGGGAATCCTATCTATGCAGTACAGCCCTCTACGGAACCATGATCGACCAATCGATATCCGGCGCTTCTGACGGCGCCAAAGTAGAACCGCCTTGGTCTAAAGCACTGCCGTGCTACCGCGGGTGAATATCCTAATAACCTGACGGTCTCAAAAGTAACATGATGTGTGGCACAGTTGTTGCGAGCTAAGAGTCCAGTTTCTTTGAATCGATATGCGATGCGTGCCACTTGGAATCCTAGGATAGCTGTACACGGGATTCCGGTTCTGTCAGTTTACTATATTAGGTATTGGTTAGGGCACAGCCAAGTCACAGGGTTGAGGATACCTCCTTGGAAGACGACTCCGACGGTGGGTCGAATAGGAGCTGGCGTAAGGGTCTCGGATTCCAGCTACGGCCAAAGCCTGAGGTACAGCACTACCACAACACACATTGGGCGTGCTCCGAAGCCTGGCCGCAGTAGGCTCTGCTATCTTCCATATGAACGAGAATGTGAAATGGGTGAAATGACGGTGAAAGCCGATCCCTGAAACAGTTTAGGGGGCTGTGGTGAATAGAAAGTTCATTCAGAAGCGATACTACTACAGTGGAGCCGCTGTGAAGTCAGAAAAGGGTTGGACCGCCTTTATGAGCTGCAGATAGCGTGACACCGTAGGAAGTAGGGTGAAGGCTTAGGGTAACAGTCTATATATGGTCATCACTGGTGGTTATCATAGTAACAACTGAATGTATATGAGCGACAACTGACCTGACTCCGGGGGAAGAGTGATATTTACGCTTATCCCGAGGATGGAGGGCCGCTATCAAGACAGGCTGAGACAGCACCACCTACCGTGCGGCCGGGCGCAATTCCGGATTGTCAGTGTCATGCGTACATTGCAGTATGACCTATCGGTTTATACACGCGTGAGAAGCCTATGGGCACAATATATCAAAGGCCTTTATTGCCTGCATCTCGCCTATCGCATAAATTAAGGACATATCGCTAGAGTCGCGGCGGGAAGGAGTGGAATGTGAGGTCGCAACAGTTCTTGACCGAGGGCTTGCACTGGCACGTACTAGCTGGTTCTCGATGGTTCCCTGGGAGCCACATCACGTGCCTCGGTAAGCGTGCGGATTGCGCGTTGCACTACCCTCCGAAGTGCCAATGCCTCACTACTCATCGTACGCGTAATCCTGTCTTTATATACCGTACACCCTCTGCCTTTTCCTGTCATTATACCTCTTCCCAGATACCATGGCATCTTCCTCCGCAGCCAACTCAGGGCCCGCGCGTGATCAGCAGATGTTAAATGTCGGCCGCCAATGCTCACACCCAACGTGCCATCTCGTGGACTTTTTACCCTTCAAATGCCAGCATTGCGCGAATTCCTTCTGTTCGGAGCATTTCAAGCCTGCCTCACATACCTGCGCAAAATACGATGAAGCCAAATATAACCGGGTAGCTCCCGATTGTGAGTACCGTCCTCGTATCTTCTCTTGTCGCCTCGTCCAACCCCCATTCTATTCAGGCCCTCTTTGCAATGAACCTGTTCCCATTCCTCCAGGCGAAGATCCTAACGTAAGAATGGAGCGCCACCTCGCTATGGACTGCTCTGTCATGACTGGTCGGTCAAAGAAAGCCAACGCCACCCCGAAGTGTGCGAGACCCAAGTGTGGGAAGCTCCTGTTCGCACAAATACAGTGCGATGTGAGTTCCCTGTTTCGTCCGAGTGTCCTCACCCTCACCGATCGTTTGACCCCGTGTGCATCTTGTTTGCAGAAATGCCATCAGAAGTTCTGCCCGGAACATCGTTTCCCAAGTTCACACAACTGCTTTTCGATCTCGTCGGCATTGCCTCCTGCAAGCACCGCATTCAAGCCAAGTTCTCAGGCTCATGTAACTTATGCCAGTGGTCTGGGTGCCATACAACGCGCCGCCGCTTCTGTGAAATCTTCGGCATCGTCACCTTCGAAACCCTCCGCGGTACCACCACCTACCACAAGAGCAGCATCATCGTCTGGGGTCATCGCTTCGGGCTCGAAGACTAATGCCTCACTTCCTAAGCCTTTCTCGAAATCGAAAACTGATCGGTAAGTAAAGCTTACGCCATCGTATTCGGTGACCTCTCATGACGCTGTAGTTCCACACTTACAATACCTGATGCAACACACCTCATTGATGAAACGTATTCCGTTACTGACATTCTGGATCGCAATTCCGCCAAACTTCCCACCAAATCCCCGATTGATTTTCACTCATTCATACCCCGCCCACTATTCGCATCCGCGTGATGTCCGTATTTCTACTCAAGGCGTTCGAAGAAAGAAAAGGACAGCCAGATACGGGCAATGCGAGTTCGTGCTCAGAAAGGAGTGAGTTTATGATTTTATTTTGTGAACCTACAAACTGAGACAAGGTAGTTGCTTAGTGAAGAAGAGAAGGTTATTCTAGCGTCTCTCGAGGCTGAGCGAGCGCACGGCCCTGGTGGCAAGGATTGTGTTGTTATGTAGCCATCATATATCTAGATCGTACCCTAATGCTGTATTTTTGTGGAGGATAATGAGATGGATTCCGGTTTATGTTATGGTGTTGACCCGTGTGAACTTGATGTCCAGCACCAGCTCCGGGCCCCGCACGGTCCAAATCATGTCCGACTCTGAACACGACGCGTCCGTCCTAGGAAAACGCGCTCGAAATGGCCCCGAGGCTGATATCGCAGAAGATGCAGACATGAATCCGCCGTCGACCGCCCAGGAAGATGACGAGAGCGACGATGATGTGGGGCCAATGCCTATGCCAGAAGACGCCGCCGCCAACACTGCCACGAAAAAGAAACGCAAAGGTGCGTTCGGAATTGGCGTCCATTAGAGTGGTCCTAATGAAGGTCCCCGTCGCAGTTCTCCCCCATGAACGACTCTTCCTCAACCATCTACCGAACGCAGACCGGTACCACAAGAGTTTCATGCACCGCGACGTGATCAACTTTGTGGTCGTCACACGGTGCGTCCCTTTCTTCCAACTCTGGTTTTCCCCTCTCGCGACGCGAGTCCGAAATAAGATGCTCATGAAATCCTCTCTCTATCCCGAATTTTTACTTGGACGGAATGCAGAACGGACTTTATCATCACGACGTCGGTCGATGGTCACTTGAAGTTGTGGAAGAAGCAGGAGACGGGCATCGAGTTTGTCAAGCATTATCGCGCGCACATGATGCCCATCGTCGGTGTCTCTGCGAGTGCGGACGGGCAGCAGTTCGCGAGCATCGCGGAGGACGAGAGTGTAAAAGTGTTTGACGTCGTCAACTTTGGTGCGCGTCCTAGAGCCATCGTCGTTATGTTCTCTGACCACAATCTCCACGACTTTTAGATATGATCAATATGCTTAAGCTTGGGTTTACGCCGAAAGCTTGCTGCTGGGTGCATCGGAGAGGCCAAGCGCAGAGCATCCTTGCCATGTGCGCACTTTCCCTCTCCTTTGCTTGCTGCTGGGGCGCCTTGCTCATGACGCTCATCAGCTCAGAACAAAATTCCGGTACCATCCGACTATATGATGGCCGTGGGGATGGTAAACCGTTGGAGACGGTGGAAAAGCTCCATCGGTTCCCGGTTCATTTGATGACCGTGCGTTTCCTTCTTGTAGTGGCTCCGAGGATTGTGTTCTGATACCCTGAGGTAGTACAGCGACAGGTACGACTGCGTCATCTCCGCAGATGAAGGTGGTTTTGTCGAGTACTGGAAGCCAGACGAGCAGTTCGAATTGCCGAACAATGTGCCCGGGTTGTGGTCGTTCAAGAGCCAGACCGACTTGTATGAGTTTAAAAAGGTGCGCTCCGTGCCCTTCTCTCGCCTTCATTCCACTCATGAGAACTTTCTAGTCAAAATCAACACCTACATGTATTACGCTCTCCCCAGACTCATCATCATTTGTCACATTCTCCCTGCCCGACCGGCAGATTCGCATATTCTCGTTCGTAACGGGAAAAATGACGAGAAAGTACGACGAGTCACTCGCGGCCATCCAAGAGATGCAGCAGGCCGGCACGGCGGTGTATAAAGTCGAGGATATGGAGTTTGGTCGCCGCCTGGCTGTGGAAAAGGAGATCGAGCTCCCTGGTCCAGATGGGAAGATACCCGGGGCGTGGATCAACGCGGTGTGGGATGAGAGCGGTGCTTTCGTACTGTACCCGACGTTGTTGGGAATCAAAGGTAGGCATACACCGTCGCTTTGTGGTTTGGCTAGGATTTGCTGAGTTCCTTGCGTGGCTCGCAGTCGTTAACACGGTGACGAATCGCGTCGTGCGCCTCTTGGGCAAAGACGAGACCGTGCGCTGGATGAATCTGTATCTGTATCAGGGCGCGCCCGCCAAGAAGGGCATCACCACGGTGGCGATGGCCGCATCGGCCAACCCCATTCTGGCGGACAAGGCAGTGCGTGACCCGACACTGTTCTGCACCGGCCTCAAAAGACAACGGTTTTACATGTTCACGCGTAGCGAGCCCGAGTACGTTCCCATCTCTGACCTCCAACTCCACCTTTTTTTTTCTTTCTCTCTGTGTACGGGCTTTGACACGGGCCCACGACGGTGGCGGTTTTCAACAGAGACAGCAGCTCGAAATCCGGCGACCGCGACATCTTCAATGAGCGCCCGACGCGCGAGGAGCAAACGATCGCCGCCGCCGCGCCGGCCGCAGCGTCGGGCGCGGCGGCGCTCGCATCGTCCGCGACGATCCACACGACGCTGGGTGACATGCACCTCCGGCTGTTCCCGCAGCAGGCTCCCAAGGCGGTGGAGAACTTTATCGGTCACGCCCGGAGCGCGTTCTACGACGGCGTCGTCTTCCACCGCGTCATCCCAAAGTTCATGATCCAGACAGGCGACCCGCTCGGAGATGGCACCGGCGGGACGAGCATCTGGGATCGCGATTTCGAGGACGAGTTTTCGGACGATTTGAAGCACGATCGGTATGTGATAACTGACTGTGGACTTTTTTCGAACCGATCGCTTAAATATCACTTTCTTCTTTCGCAGGCCGTATTCGGTGAGCATGGCCAACGCAGGTCCGAATTCGAACGGATCACAATTCTTCATCACCACCAACGCCACACCGTGGCTCGATAATAAGCACACCATCTTTGGACGCCTTCTTTCGGGGCTGGAGACGGTGCATGCGATCGAGAATGTGAAGACGAACAAGGCGGATAAACCGTACGAGGACATCAAGATTATTAACATCGATATCGAATAGGCTTGATATGTCAACGGATCATTTTGCTTGCGTTGTTTTGTCATTCCTTCTTTTGGCGTATCGACTGTAATCGAATGACGTCCGCGTGTCTAGTGCGCCAGGTTGTGTGGGAAACAGGAGGCTCAGGCCACACAATCGGGTCTTTGTTGTTGCGCAGTTCCAGCAGCACAGCCGGTCAATAACCAGCTGGACGGGGAAAAGCTCCCATGTACGCACGCGCGTTTGCTGGTTCTTTCATGCTACAAGATAGTTGAATTGCAATTGTAATCCTATGAGAGTCAAACTGAAAGAGAAGGATAACACATCTACTCGTTGTCGTCGTCGTCATCATCATCATCATCATTGGGGCCGTTGTCATAAACAGGCTCTGGCTCCGGCATGCCCTCGTCATCGAGATCGTCCCACGGCACATCCGTCTCATGCCACCTAGATAGATTTCTCGTCAAGTACGCATATCGAACAGGTGCAAATGGTACTCACGCTTCAACCCCCAAGCCACTCTCATCCCTCCTCAATAAAGGCCTCCGGATCGATCTCAGGCAGAACAGTGGAGTGTAGACAGGATCGGGTCGGTAAGCGTGCTGGCGGACGCCGGTGCAACCCTCGGCGGTCCAGCCGATGTTCACGGCGGGATTGACGTTGATACCTGGACCCGCTGGGGCGGTTATGTTTGTGCGCAAGCTGACCGCCACATTTTCGCTCGCTGTGTTGGAAAGGGCGTGAATATATTATACTCGTCGGGATGGCCAATGAGAAGGGGCGCGAATGACTCACATCTGCTAGAAAGGTACATGTAGTACCCCGGGCAATTCCAAACTTGATACACCACACACTTGTTCCTGAGGACGGGAAGACGGAGGGTCTGGTCATTGAAGAATTCATCGGGGATGCGCGTCATTCGCGGCATGTGCATCAGCAAGATCGCCCCACGTCTGGAATTGAATTGCCACCGGCTCTCGAAGGCGACGCCTTGAGCAGCGGGGACACCTCTGCGTGTTCAAGTTCCCCCATGAGATTGGTTGGTTATCGAGAGTTTGAGGACCGAGACTTACAGTCCAGCACCGGCGTTGATGTTCAACGCCCGCACTTCGTACGAGTGAATCGAAAAGTGATCCACCTCGGGGGTCAGGACGGGAGGATACTGGCTGGCGATTCCCATGGTGTCAACGTGGGTATAGATGTTTCCCTCGACCATCAACTCCCCCGTCCGTTTCTCGACGGTGCCAAAGTCACCTGGCTGTTTGGTTGGTTGGGTTGGGTGTCAAAAACGCACCGACAAACCGAGAGTTGATGGCGGTGCTACTAACGCGAATGTTTCTGGGTGGATCCCAATTGGGCCACCTTGCGGCCGCCTCCTTGATCAGATCGACGTATTTGCGCTGCGCATTCTCTCTTGTGCGGAAAAGAAACATAGTCGTTGAGGGCTCGCGGTGCAGGTGGAGGAGCAGGGGTCCCCTCCTTGGCTGTTCGTCTTTATATGTCGGCGTCTATTCCCTTGACAGAAACTAGACAATTTAAGCTCAGTCACGATGCAGTACAGCACAGCCAGGGCTATCACCCTGCGCACGACTTGGTGGGGACTAACTGGGGCGATTACGCGTCGTCTTACATGGATCCCTAGGACAGCAGGTTATAGACTACTCCTAGAGGGAGGGGAGGGGGAGAGGTCGAATCGAATCGAATCGACTTTCGACTTTCGACTTTGTGATGAACCAAATGGGGAAATGAGTGTAAGTGTCTGAGGCTATGGGCAAAGTACAGCACAGCTTGGGCTGTGCATTCCTTCATTTTCTATTTTTAAATCAGGAGGCAAACGATGGGGATTGGACGCCGAAAATGAGTAAGAAACAATCCATGCAAAACACGCAAATCAAATCAGCCCCTGGACGAGGGAATTGAACGAGACATAACCCGAATGAAGGTTGCCAGTGTGACGAACAGAAAGATCGTTCAGAATACTGATAGTGGGAGTGGAGCTATTGGAAACCCCGTTAAAAGGCATAGCATGTCGTCGCCGCATGCCTACTTCTTCACAGCTGCATTTATCGCAGGGAGACCCAGCCAGACGAAATGGGAAACCGTTTCGGGCCATCTATGACACGGCGACCGACCACTACAGGCACAGACACAGACCCCACAGATCGTCCTGCAGTCCCGGTAGACCTCGAAGCTCGTTGTTGAGATTACACAGTGTGATAATGGTACATGACAATTCAATGTCCTTCCGAGGTGTAAACGGCACAGTACATGTTCAACTTATGTATCGGAATCATCTCACTCGCGGGAATCGGTGGGGATGTTTGGATCATTCGTCCTCTTCCTCGCTGGCACTCTCTGGATCGTCCGCATCATCGACCTTGATAACAGCATTAACCATAAGAAAGGTCCCCAACATAACTGAAACTACAATGCGATGCTCACCCATTCGCCTTGATCATTGGGCACTTCATCTCCGTTGTCATCAAGATCACGCCAAGGACTGTCCGCGGAAGCCCATCTGAAAATTACTCAGTAATGAAGTAATTCTTCTCATATGGAGAAGCCACTTACATGATCTCGTTTGGATCCCTTCCATCTCTCCTTGGGCGTCTGTTTCTTTTCCGGATCATCTGCAGTTGGAACAGCGGGAGGTAGTTTCCATTCGGGAGGCTGCCAAACTGGTATAGGCCGACGTTACCCTCGGCGTACCACCCGGTCTCCTGCCCAGATCCCGCGCTAGGAGCGCGCAAGGCGATCTTTACGTGTTCGCTGGCTACAACGCGAAGAGTAGATCAGAGGGCGCTGAGACCCCCTTGTCCTAGATTCACGAAAAACGCACACTTGTTGGACATGTACATCGCGAATGAGGGGCCTAACCAAATGTTGGTGACGACGTTTTTCGTCCTGATGTCTGGTATGGGGTTGTCGGCCCTGAGGGCCAGGTCGAGAAACGAGTCCGGGATGCTGATCCTTCGAGCACCGTGCAGGACCAGGAAGGCTGCGCGCTCTCCCGAGAATTTCCATTGGCGTTTGTAGACGATATCGCCCAGGTCGCTGAGATCTCTGCCAAATATGAGCGGAATGGTAGTCTGTTATATGCTTGGCTTCTCACGGAAGTTTTGTCAAACACGCAAGCAAACTTGTATCGACCTTGTGTTCGTATTCCAGGTCATGGACCACAGGAGGATAATCCTTTGCGATGGAAGCCAAGGGTTCGTCCCGATAGATGTTACCCTCGCAAATAAACTGCCCGTTCTCTGGGTCAACCCGACCAAAATCTCCCACCTTTTGTGTGATAGCGTACGTCGAATATTCACGGACGTCATAGGGGGGAGCGTACCTCTATGCGCTTCAATGGATTCCAATTCGGATACTTTCCGGAGATCCCTTGGATCAGGTCGATATACTTGCGTAACGCTCGTGTCGAATTGCGTGGTGCCATGGTGGCGCGATCGCGAGTAACAAAACTACGACAAGTGATGAACCCGTACACTTAAGGGGGCTCGGATGGTGGTTCACTTTGACGGTGCCTGATATTAGGGATCTTGTCTAGGTCGCGCAGTATTAGGCGCGTTTGGAAACCATCAAGGCAATGCTTGCCCTTTCCAGCAGGGATGGCTGTGCTTCGTGTCAGTGTTCAAACTTGCGGTTTTCCAGTTTTAGCGTCAAAGGTTGTGAGAAGAGTGCGTGTACCGACAGTCCGCAGCGGGAATTGAAGGCTCTTATGAGACGGGGATCTTAGTACCCGCGAATCTTTACATCGGAGCGTGGGACACGCTATCATCTACAAGTGTGTCATGGCTCGCAGTCGCAGTCTACTCGTATTGAATCTCGGCTCTGATAAGTCACAACTGGGCTAAAGTAATAGCAGATGGGACACCACAGTGGCGCTCAACCAGGCATAGAAGGAATTGACGTGGGTGGGCGTTGATGCCTTTGAAACAAATAAAAAATGACAAGGAATGTGTCGTATGATATTATCGACGCGATGTGGGAGGTTGAGACTGGGCGCTGGGCGTCAACGAGACTGTTGACAGGTCCAGACACTTCGAGTCCGAGTCGCGTCGCGTGTGGTCTCGGGCCAGTCTGATCGAGATTTATCCGCGATTGGCGCCGGCGCTATCCCAGAGCATATGTTCCGAGAACTTTCGGAAAGTGCGTGGGTAACGTGTAACCCTTAGGACGAGGTTTTGTGCATATTTTGTGTCTCGAATCTCCTATGAAGGCGGCTCGGCCCGATTGACATCATATTCCTGAGGCCGACGCAAGCCAGACCAAACGAGGTCAGCCTTCGCCACGCCTAGGCCTCCTTTTCTTCTTCAAGATCCGCTGACAACATCGAAGCATATATAAGGCTGCCTTTGCTGTCTTGACCGTCGTCGAAATACACTATGGCTCACGAAGGTCAAGAAAGCATCTCTATCGGCAACTATCTCCTCGAAAGGCTATCTCAGATTGGTGTTCAGGCAGGCTCTTCCTATCACCTCCAATTTCTTTTGATTCTCACTTAATGTCCAGTCGCTGTTCGGTGTCCCTGGAGACTTCAATCTGGGTGAGTCCTCCCCTTATTTCAAGTTCTCGCTCTCAAGGCTTTGTTGACGATCATCCAGGATTCTTGGTCTGTCCTGTTACTATCTTATACGCACTCTTTCTCTGACATTCTAGCAGGATCTTGTCGAGGACCACCCAAAAATTGATTGGATTGGCAACTGGTACTCGCATTCATCAATACACGTGACCATCGCGTTGACCCCTGTCCAGCAATGAACTGAACGCAGCTTATGCTGCAGACGGCTATGCCCGTGTCAAGCATGGTAGTGTAGGTGCCATTCTCACCACGTATGTACTGTGTTTCTTTGCGCGTGTGCAGTTGAGTGTAAAGCCTGTGTAGCTTTGGCGTCGGCGAACTCAGCGCGATCAATGGAATAGCTGGCGGTTCGTCAAAGACTTGTTCTCTTTCGCCGTTCTCCACATGCTGACGTTTCATTTTGCTTTTCACTCAGCCTTCTCCGAGCATGTACCTGTTGTACATATAGTAGGCGTCCCAAGCACTGGGCAACAGAAGACCAAGCCTTTGCTTCACCACACTCTTGGTGATGGGAGGTACGTGATATCCCCCGAATGTCTGTTCTTTGGCGCACACCTTTCCATAGATATGACGCATACCTAAAGGCGGCCCAACAGTTCACGTGGTCTCAGGGAGCCATCTTTGAAGCCAACTCTGCGGCATCTGAGATTGACCGCGTTCTGACAGACTGCATCACATCCGTAGGATCTCAGGTCGTGATACGACCAGCGCGGCTAACTCACCATGTTTCGCCAGGCTCGGCCTGTGTATCTTGAACTCCCCACTGATCTAGTCTTCAACAAAATTCCCCGCGGACAGCTGGACACACCCCTTACGCGCACCATCGAAACGACAGATCTGCACGTAGAAGAGTTTGTTCTTGACGGGATTCAGAAACTCGCGGAGAAAGCTGGTCCAGACATAGTGATCCTCGTCGATGCATGTACGATTCGCCATGACGTCGTCGAAGAGGTCTGGGACCTCATCCAGCGTACTGGGTTCCCCGTTTATTCTGCGCCCATGGGAAAAACGGCCGTCGCAGAGGATTACGAACGCTTCGGTGGAGTTCGTTATCTTTGCTTCTTGGCACCGAGACTTGGCGCTGATTTCACCAACAGATTTACGTTGGTTCCATTTCTCACCCAGAAGTCAAGGAAAAGGTCGAAAGTGCAAAACTTCTTCTCTCCATTGGTGGGCTTAGATCAGACTTTAATACCGGCAATTTCACATACCGCACCCCACGGGCGACCACTGTCGAGGTATCGTATTTTTTTTCTCTCATTGCGCACTTCTCGTGTCGCTTAGACCATACCAGCTGCATTCAGACCACACTCGGGTTCAGTATGCGCTCTACCCTGGACTCGGCATGAAGCACCTCCTTCCCAAGCTTACTGCGCGCCTGCATGTGCTTGACTCGCCGGCTTCCGCTGCCAGCGTTCCTCCGTTCCGCGCCATCCTCCCTAAAGCGGGAGAAGACCCCTTCGGAGAAGAGATCATATCTCATCTCTATTTCTGGCCACGCATGTCACAATTCATACGCCCCGAGGATGTGGTCGTGACCGAGACAGGCACGTCAAATTTCGGAGCACTCGAGATGCCTCTGCCAGCCAAGACGATCTGTCTCTCTCAAATTCTTTGGGGTAGCATCGGCTGGGCGACGGGTGCGGCCGTCGGAGCTGCACTTGCTGCGCGCGAGAGGCGGCTTAAGGGCAGAACGCTGTTGTTCACAGGCGATGGAAGCTTGCAACTCACAGTGCAGGAGCTCTCAACTGCCATGCGGCATGGGCTCACACCTATCGTGTTCGTGCTGAATAACAGGGGATACACGATCGAGCGACACTTGCACGGTATGAAGCGCCATTATAACGACGTAGTCAACTGGTACGTACTCGTCGCTTGCTCTCCACAAGACTCTCGACGAACGTTAATACTGATATAGGAAATGGACACAACTCCTCGACGTCTTGGCCCCGGAGGACTTGTCGCCAAAACCCAAGTCATACACTGTACGCACGAGACGTGAATTAGATGCGCTACTGGAAGACGCGTCATTTGCGAGCGCGGCGGGAGTCCAGCTCGTCGAGGTTATAATGGATAAATTCGATGCTCCTGCGCCGTTGTTGCGCCAGACAGAGTTGAGCTGCAAGGCGAATCACTACGTTGCTGATGTAGTATGAAGGCCATCGTCACGTTGTACGAAATCAAGCAAGCAAATGTTATCTTATCGTGTAACTGGTGTGCGTGGTCGCGTCGTGCGTTTGTGTTGTCGTACTGTTGTCGTAGCGAAATGATCAGTTCTTTCCGTTGCACACGATCACGTGGTATCGTCATGTGCGCGCCACGCGTTTAATCCAGATTTGGACGCGTTTCTGAACCATTTTCGTGACTGCTGCTTTGAGCTGAAGCGCCGAGCTTCCAACCCAATCCAACCTAATCACCGCTCTACGTTCATTCACCACCGTGTTGGATAGATATACCAACATGTCGAACACATCAAACATCTCCTACCCTTCCCAGATTGCGAATTACCTTCTCGGGCACCAGCTCGGCTCAGGCGTGTCGGGTATGTTCGGCAAGTTGATCCCGGGAATGTAGCGAACTCACGATGTTCGGATGGTCACAGGGTCGACGTTCCGCGCCACGCACATACATACCGGCCAAGTAGTCGCGCTCAAAGTCCAGCCGGTCGACGTTTCGTATCCATCGAACCCGCACGAACGCAAAGTCTATCCGTTGTTGCAAGGTGGTGTTGGCATGCCCACCCTGTGGGCATCCGGAGTCTGGGGACGGTGGGACTACCTAGCGATGGACCTATTGGGAAACAGTCTCGACAAGTTGTATAGGAAATCAGGGAAGAATGTGATGGATCTTAGGAGCGCCTGTTCCATTGCTATCCAACTGGTGCGGCTGTCATCATCATTCTTTTTCGCTTCCGATGTCGCTCTTCCATTGAGTTGCGCGAATTGGCGCTGACGCGTCTGGACCTGTTACGCACGCAGATTTCGCGCCTCGAGTTCATGCACTCGCGAGGCGTGTTGCATCGGGACGTGCAACTCGGGAATTGTGTCGTTGGCCCCGAGGCGAGACATGAGACTATATACATGATCGATTTCGGGTTTGCGACGCGATATCTCGACCACAAGCAGAGACACATCGCAAACCGCACAGAGAGAAGTTTCATCGGGAACTATTGGTTCTCGAGCGTGAACGTCCACTGCCGTAGTAAAAGTGCGCAACGCTCTTCCTCTCTTTGTCCGAGTTGGTGTCGTGATGTACTCAACGAAATGGTCCTTCGTCCCCTCGATGACGATGTAGCATGCTCGAGGCGTGATGACCTCGAATCAGCGGCGCTGCTGCTGTTACACATACTTACCCCGGGCGGCCTGTCCTGGACGCGGAACGGCGTACCTCGCGACGACGTAGCGCACGACCGGTTGAAACGCGAGAAGCGTGCTGCGCTGCCCGAGGATCTGGCCCGCGGACTCCCAGAAGAGTTTGAAGAGTTCCTACGGCACTGCCGTAGTCTCGCATTTGCGGAGCAGCCTGACTATGCGCACTGGCGGGGGCGCTTCCGCGACCTGGCAGACGAACTCGGGTACAAAGACTCAGAGCGGTTTATCTGGCCACCACCCCGGGAACCCGTGGTGAGTGTCCATCGTTGGCTGGGGTAATGGTCATTCGGAGATCTGATGTCCTTCAAGCAGCAGCTTACGAGGTGTCCGACCAAGCCGCGGTCACATCAAGGCCAACCTGGAGACGCAGGTTTGGGAGGGCTGCTGCATGGCTTGGCACAATTAAACATCAATAGAGAAATCCCAGAGCGCCCGGTGCTCGGGGACAAGAAGAACGTGCAAAATGAGGGCGTAAACGGATGCTTACTGCTCAAAAAGCCAGAAGTGGCTGAGATCATCGTCATCTCGAACGGTGGGCGGTGGGCAGTAGAACATGGGCCGGCTGCGCACAGGTACACAAAAGCCTCACAGATCACCAAATTGACGCGGGCGGCGGGACAGGCGGCGGATAACCGGGTGCTGGCGCAGCTAACCACCGATTTTGTCAAAGTGCTGCAGAGCTCCAACTCGCGAACGCTCACGCGGGAAGGGTTCGCGTTCCTGGATGCGCTGCACAAGCAGCTAGCCGATCCGTCGGTGTTCATCGTGCCGCTGCGCACGAGCAAGACGCGATCTCAACAGGAGCAAGAACGAGAGAATCCGCCTGCGGAAGACGCGGTGTACGAGCGGCGGAGTAGGCTCAACGTCCTGAGGGCGTCGTTGGCCAATGCGCAGGATAACAAGTCGCTCGCCAAGCTGATTGCGGAATTCGGGACACTTATAGACCGGGCGGCGGGACGGAAACTGACGAAGGACGGGATGGCGTTTCTTGAGAGTATGGGGGATAGACTGCTTGTTGTACGGGTGTGATCGTGTGATTTACGGTGTATACATATCTATCGTATGTTTTGGGTTTAACGTAACCGAATAATTTACCAGCGGTAATTCCCGATCGGGACCATTGGCTGCTTTTTTGACAAATTGAAAACCAAATTGAAAACCCCATAAAATGCGCCTCGTCCCATTCGCCCGCCTTTCGCCCCAATTTTTTTTGTCTCACCTCTTCTCTTTTCTTCAGACACCATCAAGGAGTGCTAGCTAGACTTTTCCTTTCTCTCTCCTTTTTTCTTCCCCGTCATGAAAACTGTTACGAAAGACGGCGTCACCAGCGTGGTGGCGCAAAACGAGGTCATTATACCCGACCTCACCATCAAGGACCTGCTCTCTGCCCTTCCGTCAGTCCGCCACTCCCTTTCCTCTCTTCAAGCGTTGGCTTTGCCCCGCTGACATCCCGCCCTTTGTTCAGAGCACATTGCTTCAAGCGTTCGGCACTCCGCTCCTCGCTTTATATGTAAGCTCACCGCTCCGCGTCGCAACGTCGTGCACATGACCGCGTCTGACGCGCCACACATCCATACATAGCCTTTGGGACTTCTTCCTCATCGGTGTCATTTATAAAGCCACTGCATATATCGAGCCTCTCTTAACCCCGGAACACGTTTCACTCCCCTCTCCCACCTACTATTCCCTTGCCCGCTTTGTCCTCTGGTCCCTTTACGGTTTTACCACTGGCCTGGTCGCTACAGGTCTCTGGGTCATCGCTCATGAGTGCGGCCACCAAGCGTTCTCTGAGTCAAAGTTTATCAACAACCTCGTCGGCTGGGTCCTCCACTCTGCGTAAGTACGGATTCAGTTGTGTATTCTATTTAAATTTTTTTTCTTCTCTCATGATCTGCCTCGTGGTGTGGTGGCGCTAATCGAACATTTTACATGTCAGTCTCGGGGTTCCATATCATTCCTGGCGAATCACACATGCTAAGCATCATGCATCGACCGCGCATATGAACCAGGATCAGGTCTTTGTCCCACCTACTCGTTCACAGCGTGGCCTCCCCCCGCTTAATCCCGATGGTGAGAGCCTTTCGGGTGCTAGCATCAGTCAAGAGGTCATGAAGGAGTTGTACGATGCCCTCGGCGACTCGCCTATCGGAGCCGCTCTTGGGGCTGCCTCTTACCTTGTACGTCTTTGGGAATTCTGCCTGGATTATTCTAAATGAGACCTTTGTGACAGCTTTGCGGTTGGCCCATGTACCTGATCCGTAACGCGGCCGGCCAGAGGCGCTATCCTAGCGGCTCCAACCGTTCGTGGAATTTCTTATATGGTGACATGGGTACTGACCTTCCGCCCTAGATTTCAACCCCAACGCTGTAATGTTTGCGCCCCACCAGTATGGCCAAATCGTTCTCTCAGATATTGGTATCCTTCTTTGGCTTGCGAGTCTTGCGGTCTGGATATACCAGTCTGGATTCTCACAGGTGTTCCGCCTGTACCTCGTGCCTTATCTCTGGTGAATCATCCTCGTGATTCTCAAATTTCACATTAACTGAATACATTTAATAGGGTGAACCACTGGCTGGTGCTCATCACCTTCTTACAGCACACAGATCCGTTATTACCGCACTATCGTTCTGAAGAATTCACATTCCCTCGGGGTGCTCTGGCGACGCTTGACCGTAATCTGCTCGGCGACCTTGGCTCTTTTATGGGTTGGATTGGCGCGACTGTGACGCATGGCATTTCAGAAACCCATGTGGCTCACCACGTTTCGAGCAAAATCCCTCACTACAATGCGTATGTAGTGGTTATTGCTTATCCCGACCTCATTGACTCATCAGCGCCGTACAGCTGGGAGGCATCTGCCGCCCTGAAGAAACGCCTCGCTGCATCAGGTATCCGCCTTGAGGGCCGTCCTAGCGGATGGGCAGAAGTTTATCGAGTGTTCCGCGAGTGCAAGTTTGTTGAGGACGAAGGCAATATCGTGTTCTACAAGAACGCCCAGGGCCTTGCTACATCACGACCATTGATCCCCGGAGACGTCGCAAGCGATTCTGGTATCGAGCTCGAGAAGTGAAGTGACGAATAGAAATAGAGCAGGGTTCATTTGAACTTAGAGAACCTTTTGATTAGAGATAAGCAGCAAAAATAGATAGATAATCTAGTTGGCGCTCACTCTAGTAACATGACCTCTACTTGGCCTGTTCTCACCAGAGAGGATGTAATCGCTTTTCAATTTTCTAATTGGTTCTCTACGTTCTCCTCGTCGTCAATAAAGTCGACTGTCATACGCCTTCCAGACGAGTTCAGGTCATATCTCGAAGTAGATGGCGTCTTTGTCCCGACAGGATCAGAAAACTTGTGTGTCTGTCATCTCGTCAACATGTTGGTTTCCACGTCGAACAATTATCTAGACCTCTGAAGAGCACGCTGAGGGACGACGACGATGTCAATGATCGCCACGGCAACAGCGACGACGAAACAACCGCTACCCCCTCAACGCAATTCGCATTTCCGGAGCTGGACGCCCAGATCCGAGCCGCCATCGAAGCGTATGGCGGCGTATTTCCCAAGCTAAACTTTTCCTCACCCAAGGCACGTTCTCCCCTTTTTTGCTCAGTGTGTGTGGGGGGGCGGGTCTCAGTTCCGCCCTATCGCCACTTGAGAAAAAATAATAACGATTGGAACGGTTTTTTTAGGATGCTGCTTGGCTCTTGCCGTCGTCGCAGCCGCTGCGATGCACGTCCCCGGCGGACGTATACATGCTGTTGAAATCTTCCGACTTTGTCTTGCATGATCTCAGTGTCGAGTCGGTCTTTGAAGGGTGCGTGGACAATAACGACGACGGTGACGGTGACAAAAAGGAGGAGGCTCTGGCACGCGACGGCGGGCGGGGGAAAACAAAAAAAGAGTACAAGCTGGAACTCGTGCTGCGCAAGTGGTTCGCGATCGAGCCCAGTCGCGAGATGCGCGCTTTTGTGCGCGATGGCGTTCTTGTCGGTGAGTCCCCTCCCGTCCGTTTCTGATGCCGATGCTGGATGGTTGTGTTGTCTCTTTTGTCTCGTTGTGTCACTTGTGTGTCAAACGTCTCACTATGTTGCACGCACGGCCGAGGGCAGGCATCTCGCAACGGGACAGGAACTACTACGAGTTTCTGAACGATCCATCGACGCAGCGCAAGATCGTCTCGTCCTTCGTCGCGCACTGGACGGCGCACGTCAAATCCAAGTGGACCGGTCCTCCGTCTTGTGAGTCTTACCCCCTTCCCCCTCTGTTGCTTTGCGACGGACGGGATGACGATGACGATGACGATGACGATGACTATATCCTATGCACGCACGCCATCGTCCGCAGATACGCTCGACGTGCTCCTCACGCGCGACCTCACGCGCTTCCACATCATCGACTTTAACCCGTACGCCCCGCGCACCGACGCGCTCCTGTTCACCTACGACGAGCTCGCCGCTCTCTTCGCCGCCGCTACCGCGTCTGCGTCCACATCACCGTCGTCGACCGGGGCCCCAACGCTGCGCGTGATAGACTCGCGCACACACCCCGCCGCGGCGCACAATGCCCCGCAACACCAACACAACATGGTCCCGCTCGAGGCGCTGACGTTGAGCCAGGGGCGAAACGTGGAGGAGTTTGCCGCGGCGTGGATGGATCATGTGAGGCGAGGTGCCGCAGAATCGGACGACGACGATGACGAAGGCGGATGACAAGGGGCTCTTTGGCACATGGAACGCTGGAGTAGGCAGTCAAGTCTTTTGACCCTTATGCTGGCAATCGGGAGCAGCTCTATTAAAACGATAAAGACCGCCCTGTGTATACAGTAGTAAAAAAACGCTATCCCTGCGTACATGAGAAAACATTGGAGGAAATGTCTGATGGCGTGCGAAGAAAAATGCGATATAGGTGCATAGATGTGGGTATATAACGTTCATGTCGATGTCGAAGCCTTGGCTTCCTCAGCTTTCCACCACTGGCGGCGAATAGTGTGTTAGTGCAGGGCGGATACATGACAAGACGCGCATACCTCGACCGTTCTCCGCATGCCCTCCTCCAGGCCGACCTGCGGCTCATATCCCAATACCCGACGAGCCTTCTCAATATTGTGCCAACGGTGTGCACACGTGAACGTCACCCGAAATCGTGTAAAGGTTGGCTCGCGTCCGGACAGCCAGCCCCACCACTCGGCCAACGTCGCAACTGCAAAACCGACCGTTTTGGGCAGCACGAAGGGTTCGCGCGCCGGGTACGTATCAGGCGCGAGCATGCGCCACAGTCTCCGGGGGAAATCCCAAAAATAGACTGGCTCGCCATTAGTGATGAAGAAGGCCTGGCCGGCGACCTGGAGTGGATCTGTGCCGACGCGATCGAGTGCTGGCTCGGACAGCTGGTCAAAACGCGAGCGTATGACGGGCCGCTCTGGTGTGTGTGGTCCCTCAAAGGCAGCGATAATGGCATCACCGTCCTCGGGACGCTCGACGTACGGTCCCAATGGCCGTGCGAGAGATGTGGGAACGCGATGCTGGCCCGTAGTCAGGTCAATGGGTGGCAGGGCGGTATCTAGGCCCTCTGTGATCACTTCCGGCTTGCTGGGCAGTTGCGGGACGAGCTTGTCGGCTGCAAGGATGTGCGCATACGCAACGTTGCCGACATAGGTCCAGTCGAAGAGGTTGGTGTTGTCACCAATTTGGAAGTGAGAGCGGCCCTCTTTGAGGACCTTGGCGAAGCCCGGGACAGCCTGGCGATCACCTGGTCTGTTGGCGAGATTGTAATGTCAGTGGTGATGATGCGGTCCTCTCCCCCTCGAGAATTGCCGACTTACCCAAAGATGCCCGCGGGGCGAAGGGCAACAGTCAATAAGCCATCGGTCCCGTTGGCAGCGAGGACGAGCTCCTCGGCTTTTGCCTTGGACTCGTTGTATGCATCGAGCGGCTTTTCGGGAAACGGAATTCGCTCGTCAACGTTGATGAGGTCCTGGCCATTAAAGACCACACCAGCGGAGCTAGTGTATACGAGTTTGGGAACTTTGTTTTCCTTAGCGGCGGCAATGACGGCCTTGGTGCCGTCTACGTTTACCTTCCAGTAGAGTGCTGGGTCTTGAAGACCGGCGGTTGGCGAAGCAGTGTGGATGATACACGTTGCACCGCTCTGAGAAAGAAAAGAGACATTAAGAAAAAAGGGGGGAATATGTGTGAATGGGTGGGTACTTTTTTGATAGCGTCGGAGACCTGGGCTTGGTCGCTGATGTCACCAGAGTAGAAAGGCGTGTCATGATGGCGCTGAACGATGTCAAATACGGCCACTGGATCACTGCGCGCGACCAAAGCTTGTACGATATGCCGACCGAGGAAACCGCTGCCGCCGATGACGAGGAAAGTGTCGCGCTGTGGGGTGGCCATGAGTCGAGAGAGCAAGAAATTTATTTCGAGTATCGTCTCACCATTTCGCGGCTCAATTTACGCGACCACGTGACCACGTGGATTCTTCGCATCTCCAATCCAAACACTCGTTCTTCGTACACAGCGTCCCATGCAGCGCACCAAGTTCTCTCCAGAGCAGAAACAGCAACTGCTCGCGAACCTGGACATCGAAGGTAACGTTCCTCTCTCACACATCCTGCCTTACTCTCCCTTTATGAGATCCTCCCAGTCGCACATCGTACCCGCCAACTCGAATCATGGCTCTCAGACACCCTCGCCGCATTCCGCAACCGCCACGAATTTCAGCTGGCCAAAATCCCCCACCTCGTCCGCGGGATGACGATGGCAGAGTTCGGCGACAAGTACGACGGCGACGTCCAAGCTGCCCTCCGAGGTCTCCAGAAAGAACGGCTCGCCGTCGACGTCGCTCCCATCGATAGGAATGCGATGAAACGGAAATGGGCACCGGCTCTCGAGGAGAATTCTGAGACTCGTCCAGCGGGTTCCGGTAGGGATCCAGAGAACAAACAGGCCGCCAGGGCTGCCAAGACTCGTACGTGGTCCCACACAGCTGGTCGTGTCATCCCCCTCGTTGACTGTTTTTTCGACTATCGAAAAGCTCGCATTG
>Ga0137397_10000521_pt1 | contig 26527 bp, 25 predicted proteins | sample czorhiz116metaG_FD_106658 | JGI IMG/M metagenome (GOLD analysis project Ga0137397, IMG submission 106658) | Vadose zone soil microbial communities from Angelo Coast Range Reserve, California, USA - czorhiz1.16 metaG | ecosystem: Environmental > Terrestrial > Soil > Vadose zone | place: USA... | reverse complement strand
TCAGGTTAATAAAAAGGAGATATTATGAAAATAATAGAGGGTCAAAAAACTGTCCCAATGATACAGTGTTTTATTTTGCTTATTGCTACATCAGTTCTGATCTGAATCACATGCTTCCAGGAATTTCCAAAAGCTAAGATGCGAAACTATGATCTATATTATTTTCAAATTATTACATAATTTATTTGATTTATATCAGGTCAGTCTTTCCAAAATGGCCAAACATTGGGACAGTTTTTTGAGCAACTGTAAGTGGTCAGAAGTGACAGATGAGTGGTTAGAAGTGATGCACAAGTGGTCAAAAGTAATGGGCAGGTGGTCAGAAGTGACAGACAAGTGTGCTTAGAAACTATAGTTCAAAAATTTGTGGATAAGGGGGGCAAAGCCCCTGCAGAGTCCAGGCCATAGGCCCAGTTAAACACTTGTTAATGGTTACAATATAGCAACTTGCATGTGATCTTGTTGGTCATTCCCAGGGTCTTCCCCTTTTGGAATGCACCTTCAAAAGGGGAAGACCTGGTCCCGGATTGCCGGTCCGACACCCCCTTGAGGTAGGTTCAGTTTCCGCATGTATGATGTAATCAGCATTCAGTTTCGGTTGACAAAGAAATTCCCAAGCGCATGGCTGCCCGGCCACGCGATCCGACAGGTCCGAACGGCATTCTTGATGGCATCTTCCACTAGCGGCTCAAACCTCCCAAGGCCCTCGAAGTCTCGCTTGCCTGTTTCTATTTCAAGTATCGGTTCTCATCTTGTGACTCCTCGTGACCATCCAACTGCCGCCGCCAAGCTTTCTTCTCGCCTGGCGGCTTCGCTTTCCACCCCTCGAGTTCCAAAATCTCCTGTGGCCCGACCTCAGACTTTAACTACCAATGCGAGGCCATCCCAATCCTACACCGCTCAGGTACCTCCGCCTGAGCGACCACGAACGAAGTCTGTCCCCAAGCAACCACCCCGCTTTCGTGAAAAGAATCCAGAACAGGCGACGCCCTCGAAGGTCCCTGTAATGAGCATGAAGGAGGCGATTGCACTCAAGCGCGCTGAGACCAAGAAGGCGATGGCTGCACAGCGAGCATTTTCAGACCTACGTGGATCGAGTAGTTGCGTCAGTGTCGAGGATATTTTGCCCTCTATGGTCGACGGAGATGATCTGGGGAGGCTTTCCGTACGCGAGACCATAGAACGTGCGCGAAGCTCAGGTGTGAATCAATTCAATGGATTCCATATCACTTCGCTGACCGTCCAGGGAACTCTCCCAAGGCTCGCTCAACCTTGCGTCACGCGACCTCCTGTGCCTGCCTTCTGTGCTATTCGAGATCCATCTTTCGATAACACCTGAGAAGCTCACTAGGGTACCGGATGAACCACCTTTACCAGACAAGCCCGGCGAGAAATTTAATTCCAACTCAACAACGTGGTATGATCAGCAAGATCTGACATTCCTTCGTGTGCGGAATAATCAGATCGTGGAACTTCAGCCCGAAATATCTCTATTCGGCTCCCTCAAGACTGTCGATGTATGTCTACTTTACTTTTTATTACAGAGTTAATCAAGATTCTATTCACAGTTTCAAATGAATTGTCTCGCGTCACTGCCTGACAGCTTTGCAGACCTTACTTCCTTGGTCAACCTTGACCTTTCCCACAATGCTCTCACCGCTCTTCCACCACACATCTTTTCGCTCCCTGCTCTCTCCCTTCTCGATATCTCCCATAACGCTCTCACAGCCCTCCCTTTCAATATGCCGTTCTACTCGGCGACGAGTCCACCAGTACCGAGCCGGCGCTCGAACGACTACTTCTCTGCTCCGGAGATTGTGAGGGCAACGTGTCCACTCCCAAGCCTCGCATCCCTGGACGCCTCATATAATAAAATCGTTTCCTCGGCCATCCATCGTGATGCGCTACCACGGAACCTCAGATCATTCAACCTCGCGTGCAACCCTCTTGGGGACGTTGCAGAACTCCTGATTTCTCTAAGCGCACTCGCTCAGCTCGTGGATCTGCGCATGCCGAGATGCGATATTGACGACACATCGTTCCCGTCTTCATTTCTCTCTTCAGCCAATAGGCCGACGTTCCCCAAATTAACTATTCTTGATCTGGAAGAAACACGTGCCACGCAAGCTGCCGTTTCCAGGGCTTTCTCTGGCCTCACTCAGGCTATTGATTTTGAAGCATCGGTTACAGACGCACGCACAGTGCCCGCGGGGATACTTGCAGTAGCCGTAGGCAAACGCATCGTGCGTGAGGCTTGGGAGATTGAGGCAGACCATCATGCCCAGCGTCTGCGTGAAAAGCGGAGCGCCGTGAACCTCCGGGGGACACCCACCCCAGAGTTGCCGCAGCCGTTGCCCCAACCCGCCGATGTAGAACAAGGCTTACTTCCTGGGGGTGCGCGATCCCACTCACGAGTGGAGGCCACACAACACGTATCTCAAGATCCAGGGACCGATGCCATGGCAGTCTCGCCTCATACTGCGCCAGTCCTTCGGCGGTACTGGGATCCGCGCACGCTCACGCTTACGCTCCCTCGCTCCCCCGGACGACCCATACGCGACGCCGGGACCGCTACAGAGGACGAAATGCTTCCGCGTGCCACTCTTCCTCTCGCACTCATTGCGACCCAACCACTCGCCGAGACGTTACGCACGCTCGAGCTGCGCGGCCGGCGCGCAGAACCTGCATTTGTTATACCCACATCTAATGGTCAGCCCCTGTTACCTCGGTTGGAGACCCTCAACCTTGAAGGCTGTGCACTAAGTGATGCTATTCCCGGCGCCAGTATAGCAGATGGTGGTGTACTCGGTGTGCTTGCGCAGCTATTCCCTGGTCTGCGTAACCTCGAACTTGGGTATAATGACCTCACAGGCGCTCTGGTGGCACGTGGAGTGCTTGAACAACTATTTTTCGCGGGCAAGGGTGGACGCTCGGGCCTACGTCGCTTGGGGCTTCGCGGGAATAAGATCGAGGAGCTCCATGGGTTGCGTGAACTCGCTCGAGTAGTATTTGGTGCTGATGCGGCGAAAGAGGGAGTAGAACTCGGTACAAAGTGGACCTTGGAGGAGTTGGATGTTCGGGAGAACTCGATCACAGGACTGCCGGGAGAGGTGGGGCTGCTACCCCTTGATTTATTCCTAGTGGATGGAAACATGTGAGCTCTCTTTGTTTGAATTGGATTGTATGCACGTTTTCCTTCGCTGACTTTTGCATAGATTCCGTGTTCCGCCACGGCGCGTGTGGGAACGTGAAGGTACAAATGGACTGTTGACGTGGCTCCGGGGACGATTGGAGGCGCAGTGAAGATTGAGACGTCGCGCAGGGTAGCATTACTTGCTATCAGCCTGAGCCACCGCTAGTTTGCTCCAGTTACTCCCTCAGATCCCTCAAAAGTCAGTGCATTCTCGTTAATATAATTATGAAAAGTAAAACTAGCTAATCAGGGTGCATTTGGCCTTACAATTTTATGTGGAAAATAGGTATGACGCATGATGACCTCTGCTCGTCGATGAGCTATACCACAACTTAGTTTCTCTCGATACACAATGTTATTGTTGCTCTTTAAGCAGCCCAAATGTCATGATCCAAAACCCCCAAAAGTGCCCTTTCTTTCAAGATGACCACACGCAGTCGGTTCAGCGCCTCATTGACTTGCCCTTCTTCCAACAGACTGAAAGACGCCCGTACGTAAGCGCTGCGCTCTCCGTTTGGAAGAAACACCGTTCCTGGAAGCGCAAGGACACCGCCCTCGAACGCTTTTGTCTGGATCACACTCGCAGAGTCGCCGTCCTCACCGAGCAAGAGCCTGAACCTGACCATCCATTGTTAGAGATATTTTCAGCAGAGAAAGGAGAGTGCACCAGAAAAACATTCCCGCCTCTGGGGTATTCCACTCTGCGATGTCAAAGAGGTGACGCCGCATGGCAGCCTCGAATATGTCGCGCTTCACCCGATAGAACTCAGCAACCTTCTGGACGTGAGCAAGAAAGCCTTGTCGCCCCCATGAACGCAGTAGGGTAAGAATTACCGCCTGGGAGAAGGAAGACGCCTGTAGGTTTGCGGTACTCGTCTGCAAGAGTCCAAGGCCCCATTAGTGGGTACAAAGAAGTGATCAAATGCTCATACGTGTCTATCCATCGCGTCGAGTAAAGGCGCCGGCCCAGTCACAAAACCTATGCGAATACCGGCGGAGAGGATTTTACTGAAGCTGTCGAAACGCAACACACGGCCGACAGCGCGATCCCCGGTCTGTGCTTCGAGCATAAAATATGACGGGATACGCGGGCCAGTGCCAAAGTACATGAAGTAATAAGGATCATCTAATCATATAGGATGTAATCCAGAGATGAGACTGAACAGGTGAGGCCTACCTTCGAGGATAATAAGATTGTGCTTTCTCGCGATATCCAAAACCTCTTTGCGCCGCGCTCGCGCTGTTGTCGCTCCGGTCGGGTTACATCCGTACTATCCTCTAATCGATATTGGGTCATCAGTTGAATTGTCACCACGCACCGGGATAGTATACAATATTCTGGGTTTTGGCCTGGATGAAGGCCAGTTTTCAAGAATCTCGCGAAGAGATGACGAACTAAGCCCTTCGGCATCAGTTTCGACCTCTGTGAATCCTGACTCAGTGCGCGAAAATATCCTCTGACACAAGAACTTGCCTATCATCTCACAACCCAGCGCCTCGAAGATAGGGATCACACCACTGGCGTGCGTCAGATTATGAAGGATCAATGAGGTGCTGCCTTGCGTACGCATAGACGGGCTTCTCTATTAAAACAGGATCTCCCGAGTCCACGAGCGCTTGTATGGCCTGAATACCGATGGGTCAACGAAAGGTGACTTGACTTGTTACAACAAGACGAACTTTGTAGATCGCATCTTGCGAGCCCGCCGTGACGCTGATCCTCCATCCCTCCTGCCTCCTCCGTCCATGCTCCTGCTCTTGAAAATCGGTTAACCATTCAACCATTGAAGGAATCCCACTCGTTGGCGCATATTGCAAGCCCCTCGACAGCAAGTCATCGTCTACCTTGAGCAACATCTGCTCAGAGCTGTCGGGGCGCGGTACGGTAAATTGAATGCCAGTGAATGGGAACATCGCATCATTGGGCTTCCCCGCAAGAAGCGAGATCACGCCCGGTGTTTGTTCGAGCGGTAAGAGCCCGCGAACTGCAACCATGGGGACAAGCACAGAGCACATTTAGAGCATCTGACAACGGTTATATGGATTATGCCACGCACTGGGACTGGGTTTGCGAGCCTTGGCGACTTTGGAGAGGAAGGATGTATAAGATGACGCGGGGAGAATGCTAATCTCTTGCGTCGCCTGAGGTGATAGTAGGGCTTACTAGTCAACGCGTACTACTACTGTAGTAGTCGCATTGCTAGACGACGTACTTCAGGTGGGTGAGTGTGATCACTGATTGACGCGAATGCGGCGCTTCCTTGAATGTCTCTAGAAATAATTGAAGACGAGGTTGACATTAATATGCTTTCTCTTGCAACGTTGTTGTGGGTGGGGTGAGAGGTGCTGCAGTGATGCCTAGGAAGGGTTGACGACGTTGATATAATACTCAGGCCTTGACGAGGGTTGTGAAGTGCTAACTAGATGGTAGAATATCACTTAGAGCGCGTTCAGGAACATTTTTTGAAAAGAAGCAGAGGTGTGGAAAATGTGTAGTTTTTTTACCCAACACGTTATTATAGTAAACATGAAAGATTGTGAACACAAGACACAGGGAGATTATCCCATACTTTAAGTATAAGGAGAGGATAACCTTTTGGCCAGAGCATAGAGAGAACGACTGTTGGCATGGGCCCGGATCTATATATGTGTAGCAAAAGAATATATACTGCCTGTCCACGTGGGATATAACAGGAATCGGCCAGGCAAAGACGATGAAATGGGAATAACAGGCATGAATTACATGGGGTGTCTGTAGAAATGATGGAGGTGCGGCGATGGATTAGAATGACAAGGGTTCAAGTTCAAACGTTCAAATTTGGAGTAATCTTGAGGGTGGGTTCCGGAACGTCAATTCAGTGGCCAGGAATAGGTGGGTGGACCGCAGAGCCTAAGTTGGCCACCCACGCGCGATGCGAGCCGCTCCTCCTCCGAGCCTACCGAGGAAATTCCACACAGCGATGTTCCCTTCACTTGTAAAGCCCTCGCCAGCTGGACGCATGGTATTGAAGCTTGACCATGCGGTACGGTCATAGTACGTGGGGCCGCCAGGTATGACATACTGATGCGCAAGGAACGGACTCATCGCGAAGAATACAACAGCACTTGCACCGACACATAACAGGGCATGTGAACCAAGTCCACCCCATGACACCTTGCCCGCTGCGTTGTCGTCACCATACACGTAAGTGTTGTAGATGTTGTAAAAGCGGCTGCTCTTGCGCCGACGGCTAGTGAGCGCGCTTGTCGAGGCGTTCTCCAGTGCTCTGTCGAAAATCCCACATCCGATGCCGACGTCCGCTTTGAGCGCCCTCCATTCTTCAAGCGCTTCAGCGGGAACCCGTATAGGTGAGCGGAGAGGGACTTCGAGGCCGCTGTGCCAGATACGCAGGGTCTCGACGGCAATACGAAGGTCGCGACGCTTACGCGGATCAGGAATGTGCGAGAAGGACCGGTCCTCGGCATCAAGTAAATGTAAGATGTCATGGGACGGGGTCTCAGACGTCACTTGATTGTATGATGGGGGAAGGTCGGTCGGAGAATTGGGCGTGAGGACGTCAAGGGAAGCCGGTTTGGCTTTCGGAGTAGGGGGGAGGACAGTGGAAGAAGAGGAGGCGAGCACCTCATCATATTCTTGAGGTGAGGGTGACCGAGAAGTGTTAGGTTCCTCGGTCTGAACCTCCACCTCCCTCGTAACATGCGGTATGAGGATGTCGGCTTGAGTGGATAAAGATGTAAAAGTTAATGGCCCATCAGTCTGGATCCCCAGAGAGGTGGCCAGGATTCTGGGTGCAGGGTCCGTTTGAGCGATTGAAGTCGTAGTAAAGGAGGTAGGGTCATGTTGAGTGTAGGCATCGGCATACCCCCGGCTTTCGGTCAACGTAAACGATTTGTCCTTATTGGCCTTGCTAAGGCCGCGCTGCACAAAGACCGATAAGGGCAAAGGCCTAGGAATCACACAAGTGGAACCTACCTTCATCGTTCTCGTGATAATCGTCTCAACAATATCTTCGTCCTCGGTATCGCCTTCTTGACCCTCGATGCCTAGCACCCGCAGCGTTTCCGCCGAGTCCCCCTCATCCTCTTCGTCGATCCACCCACCACTATGCGTTAGTTTACTAAGCAATTCCGCGCCCAAGCTCCTGCTGACGCTACTCGGCGCACTACTTGTCCCACTTCCAACAGCGGGAGCATTGCTCGCGAGCCCCGCACGGAGCTCATCCATATCGAATCGCATACGGTCGATAGTCTCCTTGAGCATGAGGTTCTCCTGCTTCTGCTCATCCAGGCTCGCCTGCGCTTGTTGCGCAAATGCGAGATCTTGCTCTAGCAAGACGACGCGTTCTTCGTATGCCTCGTTTTCTTTGAGGTACTTATTGGTCTCCATTTGCTGAAGAGAGAGACTTTCTCGACAACTCCTGATCTCCTCGTCTTTTCGGCGAAGCGTGTTACGCAAGTCCTCAGACTCGTCTGCGGTCATCAATTGGCATGTCAATGGCGGGAAATCAAAACAACACATACTCAGCTGTTCTTGGTACTGCTTTTGCAATGAATTGTACATCGTCCGTGAGTTATCCAAAATCTTTTGCACCTTGGCGATTTCGCTTTCGAGGGCGACGATTTGGGTCTGATTCGAGCGCTCTTTGCTCCTCAGCTCTTTCTCCTCACGTTTCGCTGCGCTCAGCTCGCTTTTTGCCTCCTCGAGACGCGCCTCCATCTCCTCTAGTTCAGCTTCATGATCGGCTAGTTTGCGTTGCAGAGTGCGTTCCGCATCAACAAGCTTCTTGGCAAGGTCAGAATTGACTCGCTGCAAAGCCTCGAGGCGTTCCAAAGGCTCCATTGAGGCTGTCGAAGAGGCCGTAGAGCGATCGAATACTAAGCCTAGCGCCGAGTCATCTTCTGATTCGTCCGAATCCGAGTCTGTCGACATGTGTGGCATGGGAAGTTTAGTGACGGTTTCTTCGAACGCTTCATACATCGCATTGGAGAGGTCCAGTTGGGGTGGTGATAAATGTGAAAATGAGGGGTGGGAATGAGACTGGGCACGTGATTGGGGACGAGAGCTGACGGCTCCGAGAGGAGGTGAACCGACTGAGCCATGGAATGTAGTGGGAGATTGTTGGGAGCCTGGGGTAGTTGGGTTAGAAGGTGCACGTGCGCGGCCGCCAGTAGCGCGACCGAACGCGGTAGGGGACTAAAGAGGAAATTTAGTAACATGGAAAGGAATGATATAAGTTTATGAAGCAAGTCAAGCTGATGGTTATGAAAACTAGATTCGGAAAGGTGCGAGGTCATGATTCGCACGCCGATCCGAACTACCTGACTCGCATACCTCGTAAGCGGCACCAGGTCATGAGGAATACATTTACATGACACCGATAGAGAATAAACACGAGATAGCACTGACCTCTGTGTCGCTCATCGGACGGCCATGATTACTCGCATCGCTTTTCCTACGGCCGGGGGCTGCTGGCCTTCTTGTCCAGCTCGATGGTGCAACAGGAGCAAGAGGGGTGCTTCGTTGGCGTTTCTGCGCATCGAATGGGGATTCCTTGGCACCAGGGGTACGCGGCATTCCGCCAACACCACGACTTGGAGGCCGGCTGGGTGGTCGACTATCGGGTGTGGGATGATAGTATCCCTCGGTAGAGCCATTACTCGAAGAGCGTGAGTGTCTGCCACGGTGGTCGCGTTCATCCGCACGGCCACGGTTCCAGTCATCGGCATTGGGCAAATGGTCTTCGGGATGAATTTGTTGGCCAGAGGTCGTACGCATCGCAACAAGTTGAAGGATGGTGTCAGGCGTGGCCTCGACGCCCGGCGACGCGTCCACGATTTGCATGAAACCAGCCATCTCATTCTCTGTGAGAAGCTCGACGCCATACACCTCTCGGTAGGTGTCGAAGACGTCAGAAAGGCACCTAGCAGAGAGGGAGGCGATGCCTTCAGAGTTATTATAACATTGTGGATGCCCGCGAAAGATGTCGTCAAGCTCTTGCTGGATGTCGACGATGGATTGACGATGTCGGCCAAAGTTCTTCATGTTTACAATGGTCAGCGACGCGTAAAAGGGGAAGAAAGACGCGATATAATGCCTCACCGAATCATCCATAGCGAAGTTTTAAAACCTCAAGCAAGCCACAACCACAAACTGGTCACAAAACACGGTGGAGCATTGCCAATCGCAAAGTTCATGATCATTTATTTGTACATATTTTTCTCATGTTCGGCTTATATTATGTAATTTATTGATTTTATCGACAACTGGCAAGCCGGGCCGGTCAGGTACGACCTGTCCCGTCTGTGTGCGCACATTACCGTCACTTCATCTGATAGATATCTGCGGTTCAGACCGTCACTTTCAAGTTAGTTTCCAAGATATGTTTACCTGAAACGGACACATGGACTCCCGGGTCTCTCGAATATTAGTACGACTCCGATTTGTTGAAAATGCACACGCGCTGCCGCACTCCAGCCTCCCGCTCCCTCTTATCGCGCATACATGCGCGTACACCAATCTCCAACACGGTTCAGGGCATCAGTCGGTCATAGTCAGGCCATCAATCATCAATCATCATCTACTTGCAGCATAGACTGCGCATGAGGGCACATCCGCAGTAACTTGAATGCTGATGTACACGCCTCGGACATACGTGCGCCGCTAGTCGGTTTCGGGTGCCCATGACGTCAGTTGCAGGAAACCGATCATGCCACGCGGCGACCACGGGTGCATCCAGAAGTTAATATCCACTCGGTCGCTTCCGACCCTTGGTCATTTTAAAAGGTTCCGGCGTCCTTCCCGGCCCTCGTTTAAACCACCAGTTCTCATTCTATCTCTAGTTTATGCCGCGTCAACGCTGTAAATATTGTGCCGCCATGCTCCAGGATTGCATATAGTAATGCCTCAGCCCCACTGTCACCTTGTAACCAATCAGTGGCACAGGGTCGACGCAGATTCAGAATCTAGAAAGCTGGGAAAACCACTTTGACAAAAACGACCCATGTCCAATAGCACCTGGCTAGACCCACTCGTGATGCTGGCACCTAGCCTTCCACCATTTGAATTATTGGGGCCAAACGCTTTTCGCTCCTTCGGTGTGCTGCAGGCGTGTCGTTCTTACTGATGCACACCCTAGAATCATCGTAAGATGGTTTGCGTACATGTTGTCGCACGTAGACAGTTATCTCTGAGTGCACGTTGCCTGGTGTATTATGAGTATCCGAGCACCTACGATCCCTTTGCCACACACTGGCATTGGAACTGGATCCCCTGAAATCAGACGGCATCTCCAAAAATCGTGGCAGCTCACCAAATAGAAGTGCCAGTGGTTACCGGACTTTTGTTATCCACAGAATGACTGCAGACTACAGGCAAGAGGGAAAGGGGATCGGATCGGTGCCTGGCCCGAGCCGCCGCAGCGGTGAACTTCAAAGGTTCGGAAGACGGGGAAGGGATCGACAATCATTCATATATGTTCATACGTTCATGTTAGTATGCTTTACGGTATTAGCAAAGACTGGAAAGGCAAATATGTGACAATTAGGCAAGCCGAGCGTGTACCGAATCAACGATGACATTCGTCTTCGCTATGTGAAAACTATGTACGTGGGAGAGACCTCACATGTAGTGCAAGGTGTAATGAACTCGATATGAATATGGATAACCTGCCCAAATATGAAACTATGGTGTCCCGGGTAGTGTGACTACTGATGACGCCGCAGCTGATGACGGCTCGCGTCCTCGCACGCCGGGCTGCAGAAACGCTGGTTAGGGACCGCATCATCTGGCATGGGCCGACGACACTCCTGGCACGATGCCGCGAAGCCCGGAGGTACAGAGCCAATGTATTGCTGGTGTACCACCGACGTTCCCATTACGTCTGCGGCACTACTACAGGAGCTGCTACAACACCTTGAGTCGTGGCGCGCGGGCAATTCTCTGCATCGCTCACACCAAGCCGCGAACCCTTCCGAGACAGCAGTGCTGGGCACGAGTCAGGAACGGTGTAATGCATAGTAAGAAGCGAATACTACTAAATGTGGTCTCTGCAGTAATCCAAATGCTCTTGCTTGCGATCGTCGAAGAATTGTGGTTGCCCACAACGTGGTAGTCTACACTTGGACCTCCCAAGGTTATTCAAGTTACTAGTTGCAGCAGCGGTTCGGGGTTGTACTGGGTCATTGGGGCAGGATCGGCGTACCTCGTAGATTGTGGCTGGCGGCCTTCATTCCGCGTGTGGCCACCAACAAACGAACGGGCTTGTTGGGGTTCTTGTTGCCTTACACCTGTAGCATAGGTGCCGCTCATGCTGGTTGTTTGTGGGTTCAGAGGGTGGTACCCTGAAAAGCTTGATTCTAGTCTAGAAGTTGACGAGAGACCGCGGACTCACCATGACTCGTATACGTTTGAGAGTTAACCGGGGCTCTCCTTTCAGAAGAAGGATATGGATACGAGCCAGCCGTGTTCGATTGGTCGTGGGGCTGTTGGGGCGGGTTCACAGCTAGTACCAGAACGAGTTGGCATATTACTAGTAGTGGGCTCTGCGCTGCGTGCTCTCACCTCGTTGTTGAGTGCGCTGAGGATTGTTGAGGTTGTTTGGATCCATGTACTGTAGACTCGATTTCTGGGACTTCTTGCTAGGGCCGAGTCGTCTTAGTGGTCTTAAATTTGCGATTTGTCGAGACTCCACGTGTTATCGGGCCATTGCCGGAGGGATCTCCCCCCCTCCCCCCCTCTGGGCGTAACGGATGAGATTCGAAGTGTGCCGATGGAGCGTTGTGTCGAATACTCGTGCTACATCATACCCACTCCCGTGAGGCGGAGGGACGGGGGTTTGAAATAGGTAGGACATTGTCTCGCCCGCAGAAAGACATGGCCCCTACACGTTTCCCTGCTCCAGAAAGCGATCTACCACATGACGGAACATATCAGTTGAACGTGTTGAGTGCAAGGCGACCGCGCGGCAACCAAGATTCATGCGCCGATCTATCCGCTATCATATCACGCGCTCCATCTAAGCTTGAAGGGCACGCCAGATCACTCACAATATTCAGCACATACGAAGGCCACTCTATGAAACATGTCGCGAATCGAACTGTCATGTTTCTGATGGCCGAAAGGTGGTGGGACATAGCAGGCAAAGTAAACCAATGACACTAGCGCTGAGCATGGGGATTGTACGCACACCCGATTGTATTTTCTCTCTTAGTTGGCGCAAGTTTGCGAGGGTCAGGTGGTTCAAAAACAAAACTGTTTGTGTCCAGAAGGAATGGACCACAAACCTCAGGGGATAGCGTAGGCATAGGGTTGTGCGCGAGTTATATCTAACATTGTAAAGGGTAAGTGATTACACGCACCCGAAGTTCAAACCGCAAATTTGACCTACCCCTAGGTAAATACAAAAGTCTAGTGACGGGCGAAGGAGAACCACGGTACGGCCATGTAAAAATCGTAGGAAAAATCGCATCACGGGCGTCACATTAACAGTCAGGCAGCCGGTTTGTCTCGGGTCCCTACAAGTCAGGTCCGTCTTGAAACACGAACCCTGAAGGGAAAGACTGAGACTGTGGACTCGGAACCCTGCTCGGAACCGGTTCGCACCGGAATAATCTGCTTATGACCACAAGGTTAAGGTGCTGTCACGGAAAAGGTGTGGGAATATGTGACTGATTCAGTCTGATTGCTCACCCTTTCCGAAGTAACGACGACGAGGAAAATCTGAATGACCAGCTCGCCCCACCTCATCTAGTGCTTTCCTCTGATTGCATGCTCTTCGTATTGTTTTTCTTTTCGCGCTCCACGTTACGGCCACACCTGAAAGTCCTTCCGGTGTTTCGCTTAGGTCCCACCGCGTTATGAGAAATACTACGATGCATCGTGATAGCAAGACACAACTGTGAAGAGGACATTTGAATCCAACCTACTTTCACCTTATTGTAAAGCATGCCATGTGCACGACGCTTTAAATCTGTCACACGATGCCACCCTTCGCCTCGACCCTCGCCGCGACCTACTGGTCATCAGCAGGTTTGGCGTTATGACTCACTTGCAGTACTCAAAAAAATTAAATCACGTCGATTCATGTGAGGTTATGGCTTCCCATGAATATGAATGAGATACGTTGATCACATGCCCACCAGATGATCGATGGGCGGATTGACTGACCTAAGAAGTTGTTAACCCTGAAAATAAGACCGGGATAACCACATAACTGTTGATAATTCTCAAAAACTAGTGGCTTGCCCCTGGGCCCGAAGATTCAAACCGCTCATTCCTCTAGATCCTAGATCCTTGAGTACTCCCTATCAGTAGGGATAGTGTGGGGTTGTCCGATGAAAATATTGTCAATGTGAGAGATATCTGAGTAATCTGACTATATCGTCTCGATACTTCTGGAGTTTTTCGTCACTTATGCTGTTTATCAACTCTCGTCGAAAAAGCAATATCACGTCCATAATTCGCGCCGGGGGGACTGTGATTGACCCTGACAAAAGGAGGCACATGCCACTGTACGAGAGGCCATTCACCTAAATGCGACAGCTGACATCGCCGACCACGAAGGGGAGTGGGGCACAGACTCAGCATTCGCCTTGCGATCATAAGGTGCTGAACATTGTCAATTCTCCGACAGTACAGGACTAAAGTTGGATCAGACGCACGAAGACACATGAGGTTAGAGCGACTTCAGCAAGCATGACGTCCTTTGAAGGCGACTCCAAGCATCCCCATATACAACTGTATAGTCTACCTGCCCAAGATGAACTTGAAAGGCCCAGACAGAGCTCGAGTAAGTGGATACCCCAACTTGAAATTGCACGAGTATATAGGGGCGTGTACCATAAATGCAGAGGCCTTGTGAAGCGAGTAGAATATACTGCGACAACAGGGAAGGCAGGAGAGTAGATAGTATCTTATCTGCTAATTCTCGGGATAGCTCGTCTCAGACTCGCGGAGCTTTCGATATTATAATTCTATTCCTCGAGATCTGCATCTAAATGATAGGATTAGCGGGAAGGGCATGGATTCACGTACCGGGGAAAACGTTTCTTGGCTACCTTCGTGACAAACTTGTACCCAAGGACCGGGTTCCTAGGAACGCACATGGCTCTGAAAAGCGTACTTCATTAGAGGCATCAACATGCCCCGTTTGAACGGCCAAGTATAGTAGACTCTTTTGACGCCACAAGCGCCTTACCTGTTTAAAACGGCGTCACTTGTTCAGAGTCAAGATGTGTCTCGATGAATGACCTGGCTGTTGAACGTTGAGCGTTGAACGTTGAACGTTGACGGACGACGTCCAAGCATGTGCCCAAATTCCGGCAAATGCCGATCATATCAACCAGGCGCGAGGGGAAAATGCAATCAACATTAAATAAGTGAATGTCGCAAGGCCAACTGATACGAGGAAACTAATGAAGCTCTTGGGCCGAAATCCGCTACGCACAAGTTACAAGACATGGTCATGGTCTGGCAATCTCGAAGCTACAGTAGTTCTCTAACGTGGATATGGGCACCGGCAAACATCCCCGCTGCAATACTTATAGCCATAGCGACGAGGCCATGCCCCACAGTGCCTACAGGGCTTCTCCACACCACGTTGAATGGCAGCCCTAAGGGAATGTAAGCCACTTCCGAGTCATTGGGGTGAAGGTAGACTGCGCACCCCATATGCTCATCACTACACCACTCCCGAAGTTCATTGACACGCCTGTCAAAGAATACATAGTTGTTGCAACCAGGATATCTACATTTAGGTCCTATGAAGAGCTCGTCAAAGGACAGAGACGCCAAATCAACCACGTTGCTTACTGTGACTGGCCACAGGAGAGCTATGAGGACCTTTGGGCCGAAAATCAGGGCCGTCATGCCCTTCGTTGGCCCCAGTATCGTCCCAATTCTGAGTGTCGGGCTGGGTGCTCGTGCCGGTGTTGTAGGCCGATCCCGAAACCTCAGAACGTGCGTACAAGCCGACGCTGTTAGCAACCGAACCTGACGTCGGATACGTGGGGTGGCTACTAGAAGAAGTTCCACCAGATGGGTGGTAACCGTACGACTCCTGATGATCCTGGTGATATGTGCCTACTGCCGGCTGAGGCAATGTCGAGAGCGCCGCGTATGTTGCTGGGTGTCCGGTGGCACTGCGTTGGCGAGAACTCGATTCCGCATACGGCTCTGGAAAAGGAACCTGATCTTCCGCGTAAGGCGGATAGCTACCAGAGTGTGCCGACTGAGGCTGTTGCCGGCCTTCTTGGTAAGTCGTCGCTGGGTACGCTGTAGAAGAAAGAGTGAGTCGATCGAGCTTTCAGAACCTGGAGACGGCATACCGTGCTGGTTCTGATGGGTGGAATAGCCGTCTTGAGTAGTCGAATAGTGTTGTTCAGACTGTCGGGGTGGATTTGGGGAGGGCTGATAAGGACTATCAGCAGGTTGATAACGGGGGTCTTGGTACTGGCGACTCATGGTAGAGGACGTCGAAGAAGAGTTGGGGAAGTCTCGACAGGCGAAATTTGGACGAACCTTTATCCATGTCTTCGAATCAAGGGCGTAACTGACCGCGGGTGCGGTTGGAAGGGCGGGCCGCACGGCCGCACCAGACTCCTACTCCGTCCCACGATTTGAACTTCGCGTCAGGTGTCAGGTGCGCCCCAGTAGGGCGCTCTCCAATTAGCTGATGTACTGATCTCGAAGTCACATCTTTACCGTATGGTAGTTTCCAAATTAGAATGTTTTACCCTCGTTCCTGGAGATGAAATACGGTTGGAGTTACAGGGATACATACCTCCGCTTGCCTCGCCAGCTGGACAGAAGAATTACCAAACTATCTGTTTAAGGAGTGTAGGCCTCATGTGCGGCACCTGCCTTGAGGCGTTGGCCCAGGCTAGATCGCACCTCCCAGTGAGTGTTTTGGATACTCGAGGTAGCACATCCCAATGAGAGAAACTCACTGGCACTCTGTAGAAGCCTCGCTCTAGAAGACCTTGATCCGTTCGCCCGAGACAATAGGTTGTTCCATGAAGAAAACGTGCCGTGCTGCAACATTGGTTGATCGAGGGTGCCAGTGGGAAGAAATAACCCAACCCTTGTCATGAAGGACACAGATGGCCATTATCGATGGCACGAGTCGATGTAGTGATCACGCGTGCCACAACAGCTCCAACAACACTGCCGCGTGGGACCAGCACGAAGCAGCGTGTGGGACTGGCATGTCAAGGTACGGCAAAAACTTTACGATAATCTCAATACGAGCTACGCTACACGAAAGCAAGAAAAAAAACCCCAATTACGTCCCTGGCCCTCTGGGTTCGCGTCGATTAACCGGCACACCATAGTACGACCCTTGGACTTGAGTAGCTTGACGTTCTCGTTCCCTACAGGTACGACCACATACACGTTCGCCTGTGCGGCGCGGGCGTCCCTTGCATATCGCGCAGCGATTCACCAACCCGGTTGATATGGCCTGCCTGAAAACGCACGTTAGGGTAACGGAACCGCCCATGGCGTCCAAGCAGACTCACAATTCGTGGCCCTGTCCGCAGTATTCCGTCTGTTCTTGTTCAGCATAGTCGTAAAATGCTTTGTTTCGACAACCAGGTATTCGGCAGTATTGAGTAGTCGCCCGGGGACCGAAGTCTGGCGCATCGCTTGGGGGTGGCGGCGGCGGATTGTATGCGTGAGACGCTAGGTTTCCGTCAGAACCGTATACAGGAGAACAGAGTGCAGGACATACTGCGGTGCGGTTGTACGGGCTTCGCAGACAAACCCATCTCGACAAAGTCCCCCGGATGGCCTTGAGAAACTTGAAGCGGAAGTCCGCCACTTCTGCTATTGTCTCCAGGGACCCATTGTGGATGCTCCGGTTGAGAGGGACGACCTAAAAAGGTCAGATATGCCCTACGGGTTGGGCTATAAACTCACCGTCCAATCCAGAGCGCGGCTGCTCGACGGGATGGGAAACTTTCAAAGCCACGGGAGATTGAAGACCTCTACGGCGGTCAAAGGACTCGGAGGGCACGGCAGAACTGAACTCTAGGATATCACAGTAGGTGGGAATGAAGAAGAAGGTTGAAGGTTGCTCGATGAGACTTACGTCCTTGTGGCCCTGGAGTCGTGAAGGTAGATGTCGAAAAAGGTTGAGACGAGCCATACTTTGGGATAGTGCTCGGGGGCGAGCCTTTGGACCGTATCATCAGCCATCACATCTTTCCCTCATCTTCCCCTTAAACGTCAACCACTGACCAGCGAGGTTATGAGGAGCACCATTCGGGGCGGGTGGATGCTCATGGAACGATGACGGCGGATCGAAATGGTGGTCGCGACCGTTCATGTTCATGACTTTGCACCGAGGCGGCGGTGATAACAGCGGTTGGTGGGTGGTGGTGAAGGCAGTCAAATTATACACGCACCTGTAGCTCACCGACCAAACGTTATTGTGACGGGTGAGAATTTGAGACCCAGGGTTGCGTCTAGTTGGCGCAAATAAGGCCCCGGGACTGGCATTGATATTGCGGCGAGTCAGGGACACAAGGACACCACGAGGGGAAGAGACAAATTGCGCCTGTTTGGGCGCTCTGAGCGCGCTGTACGTTCTAAACCTATTGGACTTTGTTTATCTCGAGTTAATCAGGGCTGACAACTGGCACTGCCCATTGATAGAACTTGAACTTGAAAGGTATATTCGAATTTCTCGTTGCATAGCAAACTACATCACGGCCGGAGCCAATGGTCTAGCTCGAGAGTTCATGCACATTCATGCGCCGACAGCGACGTCGATAAACAACCCATTGGCACCTTCCCGCCGTGCCAATGCCAACTCCTTTTATCGAGGACACTATAACTATGGGAAGCCTGTGGCATTCGTTGATCTGATCGCGATCACCACTGGAAGACAAGATCCAGGAATGACAAAAATGCTTTCCAGGCTCCCAGAAATATGGTTATCGGAGACGAACCTTACAATGACTCGTACCCAGCCCCCGTCCCACCGCCCGCCATCACGGCGCAAAGAACCATGATAAGAGGGTACGAGGCTGGTGGCGTGGAGGTCAGGTGGACATGAACGCCGCCGCGACAAAGAGGAACCCATGATGGAATGGCATTAAAATGCCATAACAAATTGTAACGGGATCGAATTCGGACCCCCATGCAGAAAAGCATGCTCATATGACTTGCCTTAATTCGAAACGCTTCTCTCCACGCCGTTCGGCACCTACTTAATACCATCCGCAGCGACCACGCCATGTACTGTACTGTACGTCACTGCCTACGTTCGCATTGGAACTCGTTCACACGGAAGGTTGTGCTCAGAAGAACTGGATCAATCTCGGAGGGTGTACGTACATGCTAATCACTGCGCAGCATGTCAAGTCCGTTTCACTTAGACGCTTCTCCGGTCACGAGGGGCAATTAACACCTTGAATGGTCATGCAACTAGAAAGTGACATATATGTTATGTTGTTCCTCTTCCTCCGTAACCGTCCGAGGGTAACGGCGAAGCATCCCTAACCCTGTTGAAGCATGCTTGATGCGCAACGCACACCTCAAAGCATTGTTAAACAGAAGGAGATATTGCCAATTCATAGTTCCGCCACTGCCCTACTAGAGCACTAACTCTTCCACTGTCACATGGGCATGTATGACCCACCTGTACACTTGGACCGGCCAAGGTAGAGCCTAAGTACGCGTGCTGGCATCCTATAGAAAGTGGCATCAAGGCGCAGACAAGTATCCGTCTTCGTCGACGTCCGACGGAGGGGTACGTATCAAGCCTTTTCGGGCTGCGGCACTCACATGACCCCAGGAGTGCTCGAACAACCACTGGGGCACGACACCATAACCTTTGGCACATTTGAGAAGGTGCGCCTGGTCCAGTCAAGCCCATAGTACAACCCACGTTGGAATCTACTGCATTGACGTAGGAGAAAGACCGTCCATGAGGTTCATAGTAGTCAGGCCTTGAGTACCTTCTCCCAGTGACGAAACAGCACAACTGATAAGTGTTGAAGTGATGTCGACGGCGATAACCCAAGTAGTATCGAGCCTTATTCCAAGTTGCGAAGAATGTCATGGTTAAGTCACAACATCGAAAGAAGGAACGAGAAGGCGTACCTCTTGGTAATCCCTTCTTATGCGCAAACACACCAACTCTGTTCGGCGAGGCAAACCAACCAATGTGTCTTTGCAAACCTCTATGATTTCTGGAACCCGTAGAGGACAGTCCTCAATTGTAGGCAAGGAGGCAAAAAAATGGGTAGAGATCGGGGAGGCATTATCAATATATCCTCGTCAACATGGGAGTGCAGCGGTGCTGGTACAGCTACGCCACGGATATCGCTGGAGATTGCTGGCCTCGCACACGGTCATGGCACTCTCACGTGCACGTGGCACAACCAAGTACGCCGCAGAGTACAACTGTCTGCTTCATCACGGGACATACTATACATGGGAAGGTGTTGCATAAGTAGATTAGTCTGCCTCGAGCTCTGCAAGAAGATCATTTTCGTCAAGTAACATGTCAGCATAAATCTGCCGACGAGCACTAAGTGACATTTCAAAAGGGCCCACAATTCAGGAATGACTCACAGATGCGTCTGTTGACCCAATACCGGAGGGTGTTCCTCCGACAGGTTCCTTTTCCAGCCGAAGCCTCAGTGCATCCCAAACTGGCTCTTCTACTTCTTGTAGCTTTGCTCCACTGACCGCCAGTCCATCCGCGCCCTCATTTCCCTCCTCGCCAGCGTGGCCACGTACATGCACCAGCCTGACCTGCTGTCCAGACCGTACCCGCGCGGAGAGCAGGGCATCCATGTACTTTATGAGCTCCACGTTCTTGACAGGACTTCCAGTGGAGGTAGTGAAGTTACGGCGGCGCCAGCCAGGCAGCCAGTCAGTAAAACCTACACAGTCGATAAGAAGAAGCGATATGAGGATACGGAGAACTACATTTTATGGCATATTGCGAGTCGGATTTAAGGGCTAGAGGCACTGATGTTATGGGGGTAGACTCGAGCGCGCGGATTATGGCCTAGATAACCCATGCGTTAGAAGAAAACCCAACCCAGTTTTGAAGGACTAGACGCACAATCAACTCGGCACGGTTATTTGTTTGTCGGCCAGGGCAGCGTTCGGAGAGGTTTCTACAACCAAGGCCCGGTATAAGTGACAGCACAGCCGCAGATAAGAGCACATACCGACTGTCGTTCCGACCCCACCACACGCCAATGCCTGCAACAGATCCATACTGCCCATTTCTCGAGCATGCGCCATCAGTATACACGACATCCTCGCTCGCCGCTGACATGGACGACGCCGACGTAGCTCCTGATGGCCCCGCCACAACACGCGACCCGGCAATCGAAGGGCCAGAGGCAGGTTGTAATTTAGAATCTGAATTTGACTGGACGGTTGATGATGACGAAGAAAGTCGTACGTGCCCACTACGTTGTGACACGATCACAGCGCTGGCCTGATCTAGCGAATGGCGTGCTGGCTGAATCTTCGGCTTTACGGGATACGGCACACCGCCTTGTTCCACGAGGCCCGACTGGCTTGCACCACGCCGCATCCAAGCCTCCGCCTCCTCAACGGTTCTCATTTTCTTATACGTTGCACAGGGATAACCATCCACCTGTTCTCGACAGTCTTCCCTAATTACGACAGTCAATAATGGGGCACCGAGAATGAAGGATATAAAATGCGACCATGTCGTGTATATCCCCGGCCTTTTGCCAACTCTAACGGCATAGAAACCAACTTTGGGCATGAGGTTTGTGTTCCGGCGCACTGTCAACGCGAGAGACGAGGGATAGTACGAGCCTTTGCAGAGACGGTGGCGGTCTGTGCCGTGAGTTTCGGCTAGTATGGCTTCGCAGTAGCGAGAGAAATGGCCACATGAGCACGTTGCCCTTAACATCCAACGCACGAGTGGGTGCGGAAGGGTGAATACCCCTGAACCCGGGTTAAGGTTTCTGCGCCATGTATTCGTTTGGGGGGGGATTGTAGTTCTTTGGCTTGTCGTCCATTGTCGGGCCAAACGTAGTCCAGGCGATCATCGACAAGACGGGAAATGTCTGGCACGGCTTCGCGTTCCTGTTTGCGACATGCCTTGCGCGGTCTCTGGTCATCTGGTTGACTGTGGACGTTCCCAAAGGTCGAAGGGATGCGGAGCGCTGGGCTTCCGAGGCGTGGTACGTGTACGATATACGTTCGAGTTCGGACGGGACTCGGAAGGATGATGATCTGTCCGAGGGCATGCTTAGTGCCAGTGCACTGTAGGATTTGCCAGCCAATAGACTCGGATGAAATGAAGGAATTGTTTCAGCTGTTCTCGATTCTCGAATGACCCTCAGACTGCGTTGACCTTCTGATATACCATCATTTTCTCCCACCCCGCCCGTGATATGGCTGACCAGTCAGAAACCATTCGTTTTTTTTGCGCCTTTCCGTTGTCGTGTCCCGTGGTCAATATATAATTGGTCGAATGTGATTCTATCCCTGCTGTTCTCGAAACTTCCCGCGTGATTGCCGCTTCACACTTTCCTCTGAACCATCCTCGTCGACGTACGAGGGTCACCAGACCAACCGTGCTCGAAAACAAGAATTATGTGGCTTTTGTGAAAGATACTACATACAGAATACAATCATCTGATGATATCATAAAGTAGGTCAAAAAGACAGATCAGGTCAAAGAGATTCCAAATCAGTACCCGTAAGTCATCGTCTTCTCATCCCCCGTATCCGCACCACCTCCACGCACGCGGGAGCGCGTCGAGCTCCGCGATCGCAAAACGATCTCCAGAGTCCATCTTGGATAGCGGCTTGCACCCGCGCGACGCTGGTGGGGACGTAGCCTTGCTACCGGACGACGCGGCACTTCGAGGCTTCCGAGCGTCGCCTGCGCTGCCCGCGTTCTTGTTGCTCCCTGCATCGCTGTCTGGCCCGGCTGGCACTTGCATGCGTACTCGCGCCCGCGCCCGCGCAAGGTCGCGGTAGCAGCCGCAGCAGCCGCAGCAGCTTTGGGTTTCGCGCGTGCCTTCCCTTTGCTATTGCCACTGCCAATGACCTTATCCTTTTTGCCCTTGGCTTTGCCCTTGCGCTTCTGGCACAGCTCGCCAACGCCATGTGCAATCTCCGCGACGCTGATGTCCTCTGTGCCGACAGAGCCGCAGTCATCATAGTCGTGGCCGACATCGTCCTCCTCGGCGGGCGGCGGACCTGCGCGTTTGGCGCGAGCGCTGGAGCTGGCGCTTATGCTAGCCGTGCGCGAGTAGGGCGGCAGCATGTCATCGGCGTTCGTCGAATCCGCGCGGAATCGTGCGCGCTTGGTGTCTGGCTGTGGTGCGTGCGGTTTACACGGTGCATGAAGGGGGGAAGGTGCGAGGCGAGAAAGAAAGACAGGAACGACTCAGTGTGCATTCCCTCGTAACACCATCCGTCTGGTGGGCCGAGGTCACCCTCGCCCTCAACAGTCTCCACAACGACCCCAGTACGTATCGTACTCCGAGTTCTAACGCCCGGAGCGGCCCACTAATAATGATATCAACATTAATGCGCTTGATATTCAAGTTCGCCGCCAACTCCTTACTGTATCGATTGGACATTGATGTTGCGACTTGCCAAGTTCAGCCTGACCGTCGATCCATACTCGGGTGCGAGTCAAGGGAAGGCATTCTAGCGACCACGCGTCACTGATCCACACATCACAATACCATTTCAAAGCTCGAAAGAACACATGTATTATAGGTATGAAAGCACATTAAAATACAATGTAAAGAAAAGAGAAAAAACGAGACGACATAGTCAATAATGTACCGTAATCTGACCGAGGACTGAGGAATGAGATTGGCCGAAAACGTGCAGGAACATGAAAACCTACAAGACGCTTATTCATCGCTGCCTGACTCGGCCTGGGGACCTTCGGCAGCAGAGTCATTTGCTGCGGCTTTCTTTGGTCGCTTGGAGGCTTTGGGAACCTTCTCCTTGGCTTCCTGACCGCGCCTAGGATTCTCGGGCGCATTTTTCCAAAGTGCGCCAATCTAGACATGTCGATGAGTGGCAAGGACGATAGCTAAAATGGCGAGGACATACATGCTTCATGGCGTCCTTGTTCGTCTTCCCAGGGTTATCCGCGAGGAAGGTCTTCATGTGCTCTTTAACAAAGAGGTTGTATGCAGACGGGGCGCGCTTCTTCCCCTTGCCTTCTACTGACAAAAAAGACGTGAACATATGCGCATACATGACGAAAATGGAGGAGTTGACCATCTTTGGCCTTGGCATTGGCGCGACGAGTTGCCGTCTTGGTTGAGGTTTCTTTAGAAATTCAAGTCACCTGAGGATAAGAAAGGCAAAGAGAGGTCAAAATAATTCACCTGTTGCGGTCCTTGCCATATCGAGTTCCGTAAGAGAAGGTGAACGAGTGTAAAGGAGCCATTGATACGCCTTTATAATTATCAAAGTCGGGGTCTGAATATCTTTGCTCGAGTTGAGGACACGTTCAAATCAACAGACCAGACGCGTAGCTGAAGATCACGTGTAGAGAATGGGTTATTACGGCAAGTTGGTCCGTGCGCAACGGGGTTCTCATTTCCGTTTCCCCGTCGCGTTGTCACAACTAAAAATAAACACCTTATTATGTAATAGACAACTCTCTCTCGCAAAATGCCGACAATGTCTATATATAAACCGTTGCCAGCCCTCGTCGCTCCACCACTTCTCATATTTTTTCCTCGACTTCTCGTCTTCGTCGCCTGCCTGCAAATCCTTTTCTTTTGTTACTCTGCTCTATTGGTCCTACCATGGCCCGCTCCGCTCTTTTCGCCCTCGTGACCCTTACCTCTCTAACATACGTCGCTAGCCAAACTACGCCCTCCCCGACAGTTGCTCAGGCTACCGGCGTCTCGACATTCCCAGCAACTCCTCTTGCCAGCTTATCTTACTCTTATGATCAAATTGTACGCATCCTTTCTTTTTGGTCTGCTTTTGTAGCGCCTTTCTCTTAGACTTTTCTCTGTCTTAGCCGTATAAAGCCATTCCCGGCCAATATGCTCGCGGGACTCAAACTGGCTACAACCAATGCAACTCCACTACCCAGAACCAGGATTCAATGTGCCAAACCATGATCGTCAATGACATTACTGGTACTGTACTTTCTGTTCGGACCTTTATCGAATGTGGGCTGACGCTCTATGCAGATTTTTGTGGCTTTTTCCCTCCCAAGCCCAATTCGACCATAGCTGATACGGAGGGCGAAGAAGTTACTTGGTGCACAAAGAATGGCCATGGTACCCGCGGAATTCCGCCGGGCACTATCACGGGTATCCAGGTGCTACGCAACCCGAACTATATTCAATATGTTGCTTTCGTGAACCAAGAGAATATCAACATTCAAGCTGGTGACTTTGGTGGTGAGCTTGACGGTTGGGGACAAGACAACGTGCGTGTTCTTGGAGCCTCGTGTACGAACACTAGTTTCATCGTCTTACCTGTAGCTGGGCAATCCAATCGGTGGCATGTGTTATACAAGCGCTTTCAGCACGGACAACAAGACCCTTGAGCAAACCACTTACTGGAATGTGTTCGTCGTTTGCAAAGTCCGCTCTTAACCATTGGCGAAACTAACATGATGTTTCCAGATTCGTGGGTGGAAACATGCTCGGGGTCAAGGTCTGCGACCCTAAGGGCTCAAACCCCGCCGGCTACTGCCAACACACACTTGATCGCATTGGTCTTCCTTACAACATGCCCAACCAAGCGCAGAACAATAAGTTCGAAGTGTGCGATACTGATCCTATGGATGTTCCTGGAGTGTACACCTCGGGCGGACAAACACTATCCTACTCTCAGCCCGCTGAGTCTCTCGGTGCAATTACATCGATTCCCTACACCCCCCGTGTCCCTGCCAGTTCGAACTGTCAAACGTACCAGAGTTCTGCAATCTACACCGATTTCCTAAATCTCGCTGCAGCCACCAGCACCGCATCTGGTTCGAAGGCCACAGGCTCTGGTTCGGGTAGCAGTGGTACTGGCTCGGGCAGCTCGGCTGGAGCTTCTCCTACCAGTGGATCTAACGGCGCGGGAGCTACCACTATTTCTCTTTTCTCGAGCATCCTTGGCGTCGCATTCTCCGTTGCTTTCCTTGCGTAAACGCACGTGCTTGATGTAATCATGATCTGGCACGAGCGTTGTGAGGTACGAGGTTGTGGTGTGGGTACTTGAGTGGCGCGAAATTGGACGCTGATTAGAATACCAGTTGACCTATACCAGCTGCATATTTTTTGAACTTGTTAGCTATCGTTTATTACCAGATTCTATTCTTCCACTTAGTGAACATGCGTGGACTTGGACTTGTCAGTGTCGAGTCGTGCTTATACATGTTATTTTTCGGTGGTGGTGAGATGTGTGTAGTAACAACTCGAAAAAGCGACCGCACACGAGTTTCTTCCCAACGCCCAATCGAGTCAAATTGTTCCGAATGCCTTCCCCCATCCCGTAACAAACCTTGAGCTTGAGGATTACACGAGGCCTGTCTCACTAGCGCCTGCTATTTATATGTAGCTAGGGCTCTAAAGCCGCTCTTCCCTCACCAATCAACCCCTCACCCCCCAACAAAACACTAAAACCCCCTTCCTAACTTTCTTCGCAAGGATACTGTATGGACGGAGATATTACTCAGGTCGATATTGAATACGGTCCTTCACCGTCTTCGCTGCACAGTTCGTTGATCATTCCCTCATCCCTCGTGCCCGTCGCGGACCGGATCTCATGTCCTGCTTGCCGGCAGTGCGTTCATTTTCAGATCTCTCAGGCCCGGGGGGACTTGGTGAACCAACGATTCGGGGATTTGCAGTTGCCAGTCCTCGGTCGAACGACTCTGCCATCGAGGAAAAGTTCTCTCAAGGTGAGCGACGAGATTGTATCCTTCTCCCTCTTTCTTTCTTTGTCTCTTCTCACCACAAATCAAAGACGATATGTTTGCTCGTGTCCAGAGTCCAATAGTTCAGCCAGGCATGAACAATCCGCTCCGAAGAGACACAGGTATTACCGGCCAAACTTTGGATAGCGACCCGTCAGCCAAGTTCTGGAATCTATATCTTTCCCAAGCAGAAAGAATCGACAAAGATCATTCCGAGAGTTGGACAGCAAACACAGACGGGGTACTGGTCTTCGTGCGTCAAACTTTCTCGATAAATTCTTCGACCGCCGTACTCACAACCAACGCGCTCGTCAGACTGGTCTTTTCTCTGCGGTAGTGGCTGGGTTCATAGTCGTCAGCTATCCGCAGTTGCAGCCCAATCCAACCGATCTCACCAATCAGCTGCTTGCCCAAATCTCCCAACAAT
>Ga0137397_10000516_pt1 | contig 26628 bp, 41 predicted proteins | sample czorhiz116metaG_FD_106658 | JGI IMG/M metagenome (GOLD analysis project Ga0137397, IMG submission 106658) | Vadose zone soil microbial communities from Angelo Coast Range Reserve, California, USA - czorhiz1.16 metaG | ecosystem: Environmental > Terrestrial > Soil > Vadose zone | place: USA... | reverse complement strand
CTAAGACGTTGACAGTTAAACACACTCTATTGCTAATTCTTATGAATCAATAGTCAGGATATATACAGGAAAGGGCAGAGTACCCACAACAGGGATTGAGCCATCGCTCGCGACCAGATCCAACTGGCAGGTCACGGATAGTAAAACCGAGCCTGTACTCGGCCTCAGCGAATATTCGACGCTTGCCCTCGGAGGAATCGGAGGTATGTCCGTCTGTCAACTTGACAAGGGATTCGAGCGAATCTACAATTACGGTCCGCAGGTAATAGCTCAGGTCAGAACCACCGGGCGGCCAGGAATCTCGTTCTGCAAGTCCAAGCCCCAAGCCCACTGCCCACTGGGCACTGGACTCCCCAGAGACGGCGCTCTTCCTGTTGTTTGTGGATTTCGCCATTGCGCGCATGGTGCTGCCCTCGAAATTCCAATCGTCTGAGTCCGAGAATAGTGCAGCTTGCAGGCGCATGGTAAACGCAGGTAGCGTGAGTAAGAGGTAAGATCGTAGGAGGACAAGATGGGAATATATATGAAGGTGTGATCCGGGAGAGAGTAGCAGGGACATAAGCGCACCGGAGACAGTTGTGCCATGGGTAAGGAGGGGTGATAAAACAAGGTCGGAGAGGTGCGATAGGGTTGGGGTCAAAGGAGGTAAGTATAACGGGAAGCGCGATAGGAAGGTCTCCAATGTCGACTCGGCTCCTCGAGCAGAAGGGGGAAGATGAGTGCCCGGTTCGAGGCTAAAGACCTTAAACTGCCCCATCAACCCACTATCCGGAGTTGTATCAGAGCTGTCCCCAGAACCTGATGCGCTCTCTGCGGTATCTGGTACGTCGACGGGATAATTTTTGCTGTTCCAGGCAGCTTGGACTTCCTCATTTGTCCAAAACCACGAGACTCTTCGGCGAGAAGCTGAGTGTCGCAAAATAGGATGATCTGGTTGTGCTGTGTTGAGGAACTTCAGAGATTTCCTCGCTCTAATGAGTATCTCTGCGGCATCTGAGGATATGAAACCCGGGAAATCAACATCGTCATTTGAGGCTGAGTCGCCGTCTTCTTGATCACCCTCATCCCCGAGGTCGAATCCTGATAAGATAAAGGCCGTCTTGGATCGATGGGCCGTGAATCCTCCGGAGTATCCAATCGATCGACTTGTAGTTTGCAAGTAATCTCCGGAAGTAACGCTGAAGATATGCGCTAGCATTGCTCGAGTTCGGAGCGCCGAAGCTTTCTCAAAGTGGTGCCGTAGGTGAGTATAGATGTTTGACAAGAGAACCTCGGGTTGGGACGAGAAAGGGGGATATTCGGAGGGTCCTCTGTCAAGTGACTGGGGGACAAGCAAAGTTCCAGCCATCCATTTATGAGGAAGAAAGACCGGACTCACTCTTCCACATAGAGAGGCGATTGCCTCTAAAACGTCTTCGAATTCATCGTGGCTAAGAAATAAGGCCGAGGTATTGAGAGGTATCGGCGCAGGCGTGTAATCTGGGAACTTTGACAATTTCAGCCGAATGTCCTCAATGCACGTCGTCAGTGCATGGGCAAAGCTGTGAACTGATTGGCCTTCTGTCCTCGAGCTGGGAAGCGGGAGTGTCAGTGTCAGCTTTGACGATACATACACTCTTGATAGTGACATACCGGCGACGAAGGTCATGAACGAATATGTCCAGTCGGCGTAATAGGCTACCTATTACTAGGAACCGTTTTGTGTAACTAGAACCGCGGTGAGAAGAAAGAACCCGAGAATAGCTGGTTAGGTGTACCTTTGCATGAGTGCATCACCCTTCCCATCTACCACGATGAACTTCCGTTTTCCATCGGCGGTGGGAGGAAGAACAAAAGTCTCTGATTGCGCATCCCACTGATACAGGGACGAGGAGTTCCCGACAAGAATATTTTGAATGGAAACGAAAAACTCCCTCATGGTGACATGAGACACGTGCAAAGCTGGGTCTTGAAGCCGGGGGTTAACGCTTTGGTGAACGGTGTAAGCGAAGGCACCCAGATACGTCCTGTCTCAACATACTAGTAGCGAGCCGCAGCAAAGGTGATACCTGACTGCTCAGATAAAAAGGGACTGGGAGAAACAATTCGAGAGAATGATGGCCGCAATGAATCCCATGACCTAATTTGACTCTGGCCTCTGTGTTCGGAACAACAGCAACTTTGACATCATCCAACGGTCGACTCACCTGAACGCGAACCCCCTTTTTCATCGCGTGTTCCCAGAATAAGGCGCAACCTTCCTCCGGAGAGCCATCAGGACATTCTTGCACTTTTGTGTCCACAACACCCAATAGCTGGGGAAGGGGTGCAGGCCGGGATGGCTCAGATTCCCGCGCGATCCGAAGAGTGTCCATGATTGGATCTTGAGGCTTTTCCTGTAAGCGTGGTATAAAAAAGCGTGGTAAGACCGGCGGAAGATCATCTTTATATTCCGAGTTGCCGGGACCAATATCGACAGGCGCAAGAGGAGGGAGAGTGAACTCCATCGACCTGTTTAGTACCACAAACTCGCGAGGCAAAGATGCGCGAGTGAGACGCGCGTGATTGGATCCCCGTCGATCACGTGACTTGAAGGCAAAAGATTCATTCTGTCTACTGCGATAACAACGAAAGCTATAGTACGAAAGTCCAAGATGAAAAATGTTCCTTCCTTGATAGCAACGGACTAACCCCAGTTTGTAACCCCGATACCAAACCACTCGGGCAGACTATCCCAAAACTGTTTCCTTGCAGCGTGTACGGACACGGCCAACTCCTCTCTACAGGAATCACAGGCGCGGAACAAGTTTCTCGCTTCCGGTGTGCCAGGGTCTGCTTGCAAATTGAGGACCTCTTGCATGGCGAACAATGGGTCGGCGGTGCGCCCAGTAATAAGGCCGTTTACGTCTTGCAAGAGCTCGAATGTAATCAACTGGAACGCGCCCATGCACAATCGACGTTGCGCCGGGTCTTGTTGGCGTCGATTAAAGCATGAGTCGGAGGGACTTCGATTCTCTAGCTCGTTCACTACGAATGTAGAGAAGAAGCGCGAGGCGGCCTCACGACCTCGGAGAAGAAGGACGAGGTCCCTTGATGTGAGACGGTGGCAAGTCGAGTCAAAGGGATCTGTATGGCCCGTTGCTACCACGCTCGGAAGAAGACGGCATAAATCATAAAACGCTGCTGGAATAAGCTCTGCGGCGTCTACTTCTCGCGCCAGGTTCACGATGGCACTGCAGAGTGTGTCAGTTCCCGTAGGCTCAGCTAAAACGAAGTAATCACATGGGGTGAGGCAGAGAGATTGCCTTGGCCGCTTCGCTATTGACTCTGGGTAATTGGCGCTCTCGACGGGTCCACTGGCTCAGACTTGTTGGCCAAGCCTTGCGCAATATAGCCAGAGTGTCATTGAATAGATGTTCCACAACATACTTCGCAGATAGACGCAACAGAATGGAGGCGATGCGCAAATTGCTCTCGAGCGCCATTAGTGACGACCTCAACATACTATAAGCTGACAAACCCAAGATAAGGCGTACGGTTGGGAACTCACAAGCCGTCGTACATCGAGTGAAGGAGTAGCGAAATGTCATCAGGGGAGTCGGGTAAATGCAAGACTGGACGGCCTTCGAGCGTCATAGTTGAGTGGGAACCGTTGTCTCTTGTCCGTTCTGCGAGGTACTCAGAATGGCGAGAGAGAAAGCCCCGGTGAACGAGAAAATAGCATTGCCCGGCAAGAAGAGCAACATTTCCGTCTTCAAAACTAAGGCTCGGACGACGCTGCATGCCCGAACTGAAGATTGTCGTAGGAGGCGTCCCAGGTCGTATGATCCGAATCTCGTGAGCGATGTCCTTCGACTGTGGCGAACTGGCATGATGTCCGTTCGAGCTGAGCAGGCTGGCTAAAGTCCCGGTACTCGTCGAATGACGCTCTGGAGATTGCGTAGAGGCCATGTAGTCGAAGAGCAACCGAACTGAGGCATTCTGGGAGTTGGGGGGTCGAATTCGTTAGAAAGCGGTCCAGTCAGCCTCATAGCCCGTCCGTGTCGGGCCTCAGGATATAATCTGTCGGCCCAGACGCAAGCTGATCAGTCGGAGCTCAAACAGATCGGTGCAGCCTTATCGTAGAGTTACGTCGAATGTGTAGACCCCGACGTGGACAAGACACAGCAAGGTCGCAGGCAGTTAGGAAAGTCGCGCGACGTCAGTAAGTTGGATATTGGACGTGGGGGGGTCATGGTACCGATGTTGGTGCCTACGGCGCGGCCGTGAGAAGGTTTTTTTCGCCCAGTCGTCACGTAAAAAAGTTGTTCCACGCTATCACCTTTCGAGTCTCGTTCGCGTGTCCATACCCCTCAAAACGTTGCAGAACTCGCACTGATCGTTCTCATGTCTGACACCCCTACCCCGCGCTACGTTCCTGGCGCCCTTCCGACCGGCCCTACCTCGAAATCTTCAAAAAGGAAGCGCAAGACCGGCAAGGGGACTAGATCTGATGACTCGCCAGCATTGTCTACTGTAGCCATCCCCGATTCTACTTCCGCTGCCCCGGTTGAAAAGTCTCAAGACTCATCTGATATCAAAGACGGACCTGTTGCTGATAGCTTGCTCGAGGACCATCACAATACCAATGGCATACCCTCCAGTCAGCATGCCCTGGACCAAGCGAAGCATAGCCCGATTGTAGATCTTATTCAAAAGCGAATTAAGGCTACGAGTAAAAAGATTGTGTGTATCTTCTTTTGTGGATCACAGGCATACAAGTATGGCACTGCCGCTAACTCAGTCATCCTACAGAGTCGAATACAAACCTACGGAACACTCGGAGAAGAAAAACTGAATGATGACCAAAGAAGAACGTTGAAGTCCCTTCCATCTCTGGAGGCAATAGTGAAGGAGTTGGATGAGGTCAAGAAGGTTGTAGAGGTCCGTCGATCCCATATTTTCGTGTTTCCCTCTCTGATTCCACTGTCTTCAGAGCTTCGAGGCAGACAGGATTGTTACAGAGGCTCGAGATTTGGCTGAGCGGGGTAGATTAGAGGCAGAGCGTCTTGTCATAGCTATTGCTGAGGCACAGGTTTGTTCTATGCTTGACGGCCTGTGTATCATCCGTGACCGTATTTGCCAGAGTAAGACATTCGACAAGATCTCTCGACTCCTTCACTTCATCCGGATGCAACCATCTATTTCTGCCCGCCATCCTAGTATATCGTCGCTTGGTATCGAGGATTCGGAAATCCCGATAATACTTACCGCGGCAGAACAGCTTCTCGGGGAGGAGAGTGAGGTCCGGCAGGAGCTGATCCGTGGTCTTCTCTCCGGTGAGGGCGAATTCCAGGGCGTCTCACGTGGGTCTATTTTTCCTCAACTCGCGGGTCTCACCACGTACCTGACCTTTTTGGCCAGTCTCGCGATTTGTTGATTTGGCTCATGCCTTCGCGAATCCACCACCTGAACCAGGTTTTGCTGCCCCTGAAGACACCGGACCTGAGGTGCCAGAACCATCGGAAGAGGAGCCCAGTGTTGCTGTAGGTCTTGGAGGGCAACCTTCGACGTCGGGGGGATTTCACTTCATGCAAGAAAGCGAACTTGATAACGCCGGCCTTGCGGACAGTCAAGAATGGGTGGATATTCCTCAGACTCAGGTGACAGAGGTCGGAGTGGGTGTCGAGACACCCCGTGGGGAAGGGATAGCCGCTGAACAGGCCGATACTGTCGCACAACAAGCCGAGGTAATGGGCATGGTATTGGTTTTCTCAAGTTCATCATTTGATTGTCGTTCTAGCAGCCGTCGTTATCAGCTTCTGGAAACTTTGACTGGGCCGAGGACGAAGAAGGCGGGCTCCCATCCATCGCAGGGCTTCAAGCCAAATTTGGAACATCCCAGACAGCATCGCCCGCTAACACGCCGCAAGACATCCCAGATGCGGGTCCAACAGAAGCAACACTATCGCCCGTGGATAGTAACTTGTCGGCCGACGACGATGGCTTCACGCAGGCTCGCGGGGGGCGTGGCCGGCAACGCGGGGATCGTGGTTCCAGGGGTGATCGAGGCCGAGGCCGAGGACAGCGTGGCGGTTTCCACGGAAATTTCCGTGGAGGTTTCAGAGGGGAACGTGGCGGCTCGAGGGGAGGGGAGAGAAGCAGTGAGTAATTGTTCATGGTATGTGGTTGAGGTGACTCATAGCAACCGCAATTTAGGTTTCCGTGGGCGTGGTAACGGTGATCGGAGGGGCGATGGAGAGCGGGGACGTGGTAGCCACGGGAGAGGCCGTGGGCGCGGAGGTGAGTTAGAGCTGATCTGTCCTGCGGTCTGACACCGACCATGTTCATGTTTCTTTAATCCACAGGGTTTTCCGAAAGTCGGGATGAATCTCCTGTCCAGACATAGGCATGCCTTTCGCGGCGTGGACGGTTTGTTACCGACAAAAAAGCGAGCGAGCCACACATGGTCGCCAGTTGGTCAATTGTCTATGGTCTTAATTTCTCCACGGGCCATATAACCCGCTGTTGTTAACAGTTAGCCTTTTTTTATCAATAAGAGTGCTCGACTCATTTCATGAGCTGGGCGATATCGTGTACCTCAGGCTTGCGTGTGTGTGGGTCGGGACGTGTCCATTTAGTGGTCTGAGTATTAAAAGGTCTATCGAGGTCATGGTCATCTGAGCTGAATCACCTTTTAAATTTTACGGTTGAAGTAAGAGTAAGCGTGGCAGGAATGCGCAGCCGCGGCGTGAGGCGTGAGCGAATAAGGCTGCACGTTCGTCTCACTACTAATTTGCAACACTCCCCTGCCTCATTCGCTCACTTTCCTTAGAGAGCCCCCGACGCCCTACGGCACCCATCTGTCTTCTTTCTCTTCTTCTCGTCTACTTGCTACTAGATAGTCCATGACATATAATCCCCAACACCAACCTTGCCTACTGCCATGACATCCAAGCAATCTGCCGTCCAGCCCGTTGTCCCCGCTGCCAGCTCTTCGTCCGCCGCTGCGTCCAAACAACCAGCAGAGCCATGGTTGAACCCGCAGGTGTCATCATATTTCATCGCCGGCGGTATCGCTGGTGCAGCATCGCGGACTGTGGTATCTCCGCTGGAGCGGCTCAAAATCATCCAGTACGTATACCACTGATATTTGTATTAATCCAAGTCTGACGCTTGCACTTGTAGACAGGTTCAACCCAGGAACGGCGGCAAGCAATACACGGGAGTGTGGCGAAGTCTCGTTCGCATGTGGAAAGAGGAGGGTTTCAAGGGGTTCATGCGAGGGAATGGGATCAATTGCGTTCGAATCATACCTTATAGTGCCGTTCAATTCACAACATATGAGCAACTCAAGAAGGTGTGTTGCAGTCGAGTTGAATCGATATGCCGAATAACACACTCTCTAGTGGTTCACCTCAAAGGGGAAGAGACAGTTGGATACCTCCACCCGATTGACCAGCGGTGCTCTGGCTGGCATTACTTCTGTCTGTTCGTCCTATCTGACTTGCTGCATGGCTTTGCGTTTGTTTTCTTTAACGCCTTTTTGTGTTTTCTGTGACAGGCACAACATACCCACTAGATCTAGTGCGCTCGCGATTATCAATCGCAACTGCGTCCATGATGGCCGCGAATAGTTCTGCGGCGTCTTCATCGTCATCGTCATCGTCATCGATGCCCCCGCCTTCATCCGCAGGAGCATCTACATCGCCACAGCTGAGGCTGGCCTCGGCGCTCCACACATCCGCGCGCCCGTTACCCTCGGAGCTTACCATGTGGGGCATGACTCTGAAGGTAATGCGAGAGGAGGGTGGCATCCGAGCATTGTACCGTGGCCTAGTGGCGACCTCAATGGGTGTGGCGCCATACGTCGGGATCAATTTCGCTGCGTACGAGGCCCTGCGTGGTCTCATCACGCCTCCTGGAAAGAATACTGTGGCCAGGAAGCTGACTTGCGGAGCGCTTGCTGGTAAGCGGTACCTTGGTCAGTGTCTATGGGTGCCTTTCGATCTGACTTTATATGGCCGCAATTATAAAAGGATCGATGTCGCAGACGCTTACATATCCGTTTGACGTCCTTCGACGGAAAATGCAGGTTGTCGGCCTGGGTGCGGGCGCACTGGGCTACCAGTACAACGGCGCGCTAGACGCAGCACGCGTCATTTTCAAGACTGAAGGAGTCCGTGGGATGTACCGCGGGCTTTGGCCGAATTTGCGTGAGTACAGGGTCATATGTTCTAGGAACGAGGTTTGGCAGGGACTGATGCACGTCGCGGTAACAGTTAAAGTGGCACCGAGCATCGCAACGTCCTTTTTCACGTACGAATTGGTGAAGGAATTCCTTCTTGGCTCGGGGTGAACGTGGGCGTGAGAGATGATCAACAACGTACATTCTAGATTTGTATTAGACAGACATCGCAAGCGAGAGGGTGTGAGGTTCCCTTAGTCACCCTTTGTCCCTTTATGAATACGTAACCGTTCGCCTCTTTTTCCTCACCCACACGCACTCTTCTTTTCCCTTTCTCAACCCCGCCTTTTATCTCGCTCGTCTTCATGATCGCTCGTCTCTCCAGATAATCTCGATCCTTAGTCCACGAGCGGGAAGTGGGCAGATCTCGTGTTGTGTCCACACTCACAGGAACAAGCCACCTCAGACACGTCCTTGCCTCGCTGCAACCACATTGCCTCTCTACACGCCCATTCTCCCCTTTACGTCCTCGTCCCTCTTTAGCGCGAGCAGTCAGCTACTGCGTGGCGCTGCAACCCCTCCAGTCTAGCCTCCTATTTCCATCAAACTTTTTTTCTGCCATTTACCGCACATCATGCCCTTCCGGAGACACGATGCACGCCGTCGTGGCCAGCCAGGTGGCATCCAGCTGTCCAGTTCCTCTGCCTCGTTGTCTTCCTTCTCATCAACAAGCTCTTCCATCCTCCCCGCTGCCCCCCCGCCAAACTCGAGTCTTTCCGATATAGCAGCAGCACATCCATCAACTTTCACTGTGCCCAAGACTCATCTCCCCCCCGATATCATCCTCCCCGCTCCCCGTTCCTCTTCTCTCATTCCAACAATGGGCCAAGTCCCGTCTCGGCCGACCGAATTCCCTGTCCCACCACCATCCCCGACCGTCCCTACATCTTCCGGCAGCGCCGGTTCCAGATTCAAACGTGTCTTTGCCGGTCGCAGAAAAAAGAGTGAAGACGTCTCGCCAACTGCCATGACCGCTTTGGCTCCAGCGCCGATTGGGATGGGGAAAAGTCGCTCAGTGATGACGCCGGCGTCCTCCCGAGCGCCATCTCCATCGGCACCTAAACTTCCGCAGCAGCCGTCCGTCTCTGCGGGTCCCGGATATCCCGCATCACCATTCACTCGCCATGTCCCAGCCGAGCACCCATCTGCTCCTCCCCCGAAACCTTTCCCCCAATCGCCATTGCCATCGGATCAAAGAAGTTCCATCTTAATGACCACTCCTGGTGTTCCGGCGGCCCTACAGCACGTCTCTGAGACCGAGAATGCAGAGGCTACCGCAAGTGTAATGCGACGGCCAAAGAAGAAGGATTCGGACCACGATGTCATGAAAGAGGATTGGCGTAAAAGCGACTCGACAATGACCAGCTACTATACGGTGCGTCCACGTTCGGGGGCGTCGGGAGGAACACGCACACCTCGGCCTGTCTCTATGGCGGAGTCGTTGCAATCCACGAGCACCGTGGTCCCTGCGGGCAGGCGACTGAGCGCCCTGGTCACAGAGGCCGAGTTTATCATGACCGAGGAAGGTGTCTCCCGCTCGTCGGCAAATCCCCTAAGCCGCAAGACGTCTCCTTCAGGATCCTCAAGGACCCGCAAAAGGCACTCAATATCTCTCTCCTTTACGTCACCATTCCCTTCCAACCCACCAGCAACGTCGGCTGCTAGTTCCGAAGGTCATTCTTCTACTAGACCCGCGTTCGATCGTCGGCCCTTGGTTGATGTGGTTTCATCATTGAACAAGGCTCCTACGAGCGGTAACATCGGTCCTTTGCACAGCGCAGATTCTCAATCAGCCGCGGGTCGCATTAGGGGTAACGTTTCAGCGCCATCGGCGGCCAACTCTGCCTCCACTTCATCATTACCTCAGCAGCCACCATCCTCCCCAAGTCAGCATGGCTCCCTTCGCCAGACTGCCATCACAGTAACGAGCGGCCTTGCACCTGCAGCAGGATTTGCCATGGGATTCGGTAAGCGTGCTGTCGAACGCATGGGACGTGCCCTGGGCAGCCTAGGCTCGGGTCACAACTCTTCCGGTCATTCGTCATCGTCTTCCTCGATCGTAGTCCCGGAGGAATTTGGGCGCAATGCGTCGAGCGTATCACTGGCATCGCACGCATCGCAGTCGCAGACTGGCAAGGGCAAGCAGCGACGGACACCCAACGCGCCGTCTGGTGCATGGAGTGTGAACACGCTTAGCAGTACGTCGACCGGACATACCGACCCAGAGTCGTTTGGGTTCACAGGCCCGACATTGGGCGCCTGTCTACGTGGGCCCATGCGTAACAGTTCCGGGGGATTCGTCATTGGCGGCTTGGTCTTTGGTCGGGCCTTGAAAGCCTGTGTCCATGACTCTGCGATCGATGCCGTGCGCCTCGCACCACCCACATCAGACAGCTCACAATCAGGTGAGGCACCTGGTGTTTTTGCGTCCGTTTCCATATATTTATGATGTTGTGTAGTCCCGTCGGCCCTTCATGAGCGGCGGTTACCCGCGCTAGTGGTCCGTTGTGCGGAACACCTGATGAAATGGGGTGTCGAGGAGGAAGGTCTCTTTCGGTGAGATAGCTTATAAATTAAACGCAATCCCTCTTCATGTGTGTCGAACAGAGTCAGCGGGCGTGCAACACATGTTGCCAAGTTACGCTCAGAGTTCGACACCGGTGCGGATTTCGATATGTTGGAGTGCACACCTGGCGACCTGGACCCTCACGCGGTAGCATCCATCTTCAAGACCTACCTTCGGGAACGTGCGTGATTCATAATTTGAGATAACTGAGTTCACCTCTGATACGCGATGTGGACAGTTCCTGAGCCCATTCTTACGCACAAACTTAATCCCTACTTTGAGGCGGCCATGCTTACTGAGACGAACGTCAGGAAGTCCATTGAAGAGCAGACTGCGCCTACGCGGAGTGTTAGTGGAAAGGGTCCGTCACTCATCGACGCCCGTTCTTTGCGAAAGCCGCCTTCTTTATCGACCTTGGCATTGCCTAATTTTTCGGGAATGCGACCCCCGTCGCAAGCCCTGCTCAATGCTTTTGCTTCCCTTCTGGCGCGTCTTCCTCAAGAAAATAGGGACCTTCTTCGCACTGTCATTGATGTGATCAACTTTGTGGCCCAGCGAAAGGACATTCGCATGCCACTGAGCAACCTGACTCTTGTGCTATGCCCTACGCTGAACATGAGCCCACCGATCCTTCGGGTTCTATGCGAAGCACAAGACATTTGGAATGGTCCTCCGGAAGGCTGGGAGGACAACACTGAACTTAATCCGAAACGTGGAAATCCAGACCCTGGGCCCAGCACCCGATCAACAGGCCGCGACTTGGAGCAGAATGCTACTACAGAACCTTCCTTACCACACGGTGACGGTGATCTGAATGATCGGAGTTCTGCCAGGGAACCTGCTGTTAGCGCTTCCGAGCCCAGAACAGAGACCCGAGTATCGTCGAGTGGGGTTCAGGACGATTCCCACAGGGACGAGAAACAGATTGGAGACGACCGTGCTTCGTACCTCTCAGCAAGTGACTCTCGTCCGTCGACTCCTGCATGGGGCAAAGGATCACCTCTGGACCCATGGTCGCCACCCGCACTGACGTCCTCGTCTGATTCACTAACGACGCCTTCCACATCGTCTGAAGCACCCTCCATTCCTCAGTTAGCAGCTCCCATGCCGGTCAATGCATATTACGCCAAAGAGAATTTCGTCTCCAGCACTATCCCCGACTTTGTTCGCACATCCCCCCAGCCCATCGACCATGTACCTGTGACGTTTCCGAGAAGTAACACAGCTCCCGGAACACCTTCCCTACAGTGTTCCTCCAACATTCTACCTCCGCTCTTACCGTCAGAACCCAGCTCGCAGAGTCTGAAGCCGACAAGAGTGAAGCGGCCATCCCTTACGGCCTTATTCTCAAAGAAATCTGTGTCTTCGCTTAGATCCTCGAGATTATTTTCTTCCTCGTCGTCATCTTCACCGTACTTCGATGCTCGTGATTCCCCCTCGCGATCCTCACCAGCTTCCCCAAGGACACCAGGCTCGATCTCCCCATCATTGATCTCGATGCCTTCCTTACTACCACGGCGCAGCTCGAGCAGTTTGCCACCGTTGCTTAACACATCTATAGACTCTTCCTCACTTAGCCTTGCCGTCAGTTTGAACGCAGATGAACCAGGAGACTCTGAGCGCGCAGAGCTGCGTGCTCCTATATCGAGAGAATCCTCGTCAAGTCCCCAGCCGGCGGAGGCTTCCCGGCAGTCGTCACCTACGAGCCCTGTGACTCCAGTGACATCGCAGTTCCGCAATAAGTCGAAGCCGCCAAAGTTATCGCTGTCTCAGCCGGAGCCACTGCAACCGCAGTTGTCAGACGATTCATTTGTCTCTGTTTCATCAGCTTCGTCTTACCACCGACTAAGTTTGTGGAAGAACGGCACTGGTGACGATGGGCTCCAGAATGACTGGGCACGTAATGTGCTCACCGATTTGGGGTGGAGCCCGGCAGCAGTCGAGCACAGCATGACCGGAAAGTCATGAATTTACCTGTATCTATAATTACATTTCGGGTTGCTCCCTGTTAACATCCTGGTCCTCAGTAAGCACCCAAGCGATGTCTAGTGACTGGTGTACCGTTGACCGATTTTTTACCTACCTCATACAAGGACATTCTCGTACAACACATCGACACCAGCAATGTATCTTCCACTTTCTTTTTCTACGCCACTTCTGCAGCTTTTTACCTTTTGCCTCACTCTTTGGTGTTTATATGGATCAACCTGCCAGGTGCATTCACGCACAGTATATCTGCTTACCATGGTTAACTCAATTCATGTTCGATCATACCCCGGATCTATCCTCTTTGCTCCTAGTTAACACGCGCTACTCCCATCATTGATGTAACCCGTGCGCAGTTTGATGAAGAAAGTCACTGATAGGTCCGATATGCCGGTAAATGAATCGATGAGCGTTGAGTACGTTGACTCCTCAAAAGACGAGCGTCACGAGCGACGTCATCCAAAGTGGTGTGAGAAGGGTGAAAGGGTGACAGAGTAAAAATTGTGAGTAGATAAATGCGCCCTTGAACACGACCTCTCTTTTCCTCCTTCTCTCGCCCCTCATCATGGCCACCAACGTCCGTAACATACAACAAAAGCTATTTAGATCAGAGCCGCTCGCCTCGCAAAGTATATCAGATCCACCAAAGCCTGATAACCCCCTTACCATATCAATTCCCAAGACAGCTACGCCACCCCCGGCGAACCCTCCGCCAAAGTTGGGAAAGCCCCCGGAGTCAAATACCCGGCCTACGTCGGATGAGAACGGCGGACTTTATCGTGATAGACTTGGCCGGAGTTTGGGTTCTGCTTACAAGACCGTAGAGCATCACCGCCTCGATCAAGACGGCAGGCGAGAAAGACACTGGAAACGATGGGGCCCATACGTCTCTGATAGGCAATGGGTTCGCAGCTGCTTGTCTCCATCTAACCGCAATGCCTGGGCTCATAATTCCTCCAGGCAACTGTCAGAGAAGACTATTCCGGGGACGGTGATGTGTGGGCGCACTTCCCCCATGAGCATGCTCGTTCACGAACCTATCGGTGGGGGGAAGACGGTATCGCAGGCATCAGTGATAACCACCAACGTCTCTGCTTTTCTCTTGCCCTGTGGAACGAGAAGGATAGAATGCTCAAAGAAAGGCTCTTCGGCGTGTCAGGGCCCCAAGGAAATCACGGAGAGGATGTCAAGGAGTTGTATTACTATCTAGATTCTACGCCAACTCACTCCTACATGAAGTTTTTGTACAAGTACCCGCAAAAGGCCTATCCGTATGAAGACCTCGTTCGCGAAAATCAGCATCGCGATCGCGAGGTTGTTGAGTTCGAGATACTTGACACCGATGCCTTCGACGATGACCGTTACTGGGACGTTTTTGTAGAAGTGAGTAATGTGCTTCCCTACATAGGCCACCGATTTCATCAGATTATCTTTCCAGTACGCAAAGGACGAGGATGGTCCTGATAACATTTACATGCGCATCACCGCATATAATCGCGGTCCTGACCCCGCCACTTTGCATATCATTCCTCATCTCTGGTTCTCGAACAGCTGGTCCTGGGGCATCCCGCCTCAACCACGCCCTAGTCTGTCGGCGACCACAAACAACCGGATTACTGCCGCTCACGACACCCTTGGAAGGACCCACTTGTATTGTTTCCCATCTCCTCCTCCTGTCGGACCAGACGGCCAAGCCATAAACGACGGTGCGGACGGTGCGGACGACACGGTGGAGCCAGATTTGTTGTTCACCGAGAACGACACGAATTTCACGCGCTTGTGGGGCGTCCCGAACAAGTCACCTTATGTCAAGGATGCATTCCACGACCATATTATCCCGGCGCATCGGCTACCAGGTCACCAATTTGTCAACGGAAGATCCAAGGCGAGCGTTGACGGCAAAGTCTACAATGTCGCGAACGGAAGTGACTCCGAGTCGAGCTCTGGGCGAGCCACTCCAGTCCCTCACCACAGTCCACAGTTTGTCAACCCCGATAAGACTGGAACCAAGTCCGCCGCGCACTACATCTTTAGGGATGTCCCTGGCAGAGGCGGATGCGCTGTCGTGCGAATGAAGCTCACTCCAAACACTCCTCAAAAGGATCCGACGCTCGAAGATGAGGGCCTATTCGACGATGCTATGGAGGAACGCCGTAGTGAAGCTGATGAATTCTATCACAGCCTGACCCAGGGCTACGTGTCTGATGATTTGCGCGCGATCATGCGCCAGGCTCTCGGCGGCATGCTATGGACAAAGCAGCACTATAAGTTCATTGCGAACCAATGGCTTGAGGGCGATCCCGCACAGCCACGCCCTCCCCCTTCTCGTAAGTTCCTGAGGAGTAACAAGGTGTGCCCTTCCAAGCCGTGCGTCAAAGTACGCCCAAGCTGATTCCTTCGTGTAGGACTGGATGCACCTCTATGCTTCAGACATATTATCTATGCCCGATAAGTACGTAATCACTACTGGATAAGTCATTGTCACGAGCGATTTCGCAGATGGGAATATCCTTACTTCGCAGCATGGGACAGCGCTTTCCATTGCATTCCGCTTGCCGTGGTCGATCCTGCGTTTGCAAAGAAGCAGCTTGACCTGCTCACCCGTGAATGGTACATGAAACCTGACGGACAGATCCCTGCATATGAATGGAACTTCTCCGATGTCAACCCACCGGTACATGCGTGGTCAACGTTCCGCGTGTTCAAAATCGAGAGGAAACTTTACGGCCGCGAGGATGTCCAGTTCCTCGAGCGTGTATTCCAGAAATTACTTCTTAACTTCACCTGGTGGGTCAACCGTAAGGATGCAGATGGAGCAAACGTATTTGAAGGCGGATTCCTTGGCTTGGATAATATTGGTGTGTTCAACCGCTCAGAGCCGCTGCCAACAGGGGGTGCCTTGCGCCAGGCGGATGGTACTGCATGGATGGCATTTTATTGCCTGAACATGTAAGCATTGCCGCACGTTCACAGATACGTACTTGACGAGTCGCGACTTAGGTTGAGCATGGCTCTCGAATTGGCTAAGCATAACCCCGTGTACGAAGATATTGCATCGAAGTTTTTCGAGGTGGGGCTGCGTTCCTACGCCATTCGATAATGACGACCTATCATGTTGTTATAGCACTTCATCTTCATCGCGGATGCCATGACGTACCATAGTGGCGAAGATAACCTTAGCCTGTGGAACGAACAGGACGGAATGTACTACGATGCGATTCAACGGGGCGATTATAGCATGCAGTTGCCTGTCCGCAGCCTCGTTGGGCTCATTCCTCTTTACGCGACTCTTACCCTTGAACCCTCCCTTGTAAACCGTTTCCCAGGATTTAAGAAGCGAATGGACTGGTTCCTCGAAAATAGGCCTGAAGTTTCCGGTCGGAATATGGCCAACATGAAAGGCTTGTATTCTACACCGTCCTCCCATTGCCACTATTTAACTTCGTTATCCAGCTCGTGGTCGCGGCGAACGCTTCTTGCTTGCGCTCGCAAGTAAAGAACGTCTAATTAGCATTCTGGAAAAAATGCTTGACGAGAGCGAGTTTTTCAGCGAGCATGGCATTAGATCGTATGCTTTAACCCATATGAGATGCGGATATTGTTTGACCTACATGCCTACTCCCACAGCCTATCGAAGTTGCACAAGGACCATCCATGGGGGATGGAAGTCAACGGCCAAAGACACGAAGTTGGCTATTGGCCCGGGGAGTCCAAATCGGGGATGTTCGGCGGCAACTCGAACTGGCGTGGTCCAATCTGTGCGCCATTCTCTCCAGTTCTCCCGGCGACGTGACTACTGACTCCAGTCATAGGGCTAGCAGTGAACTTCTTGCTTATCGAGAGTCTTCAGAGATTCTATCAATACTACGGTGATGATCTGCAGGTGGAGTGCCCCACCGGCAGTGGGGAATATATGAATCTGCTTCAGGTAGCCGAAGAAATTCAGCATCGCATTATTCATATCTTTGGCCGAGATATACATGGGCGTCGCGCTCTCAACGGAGGAAACCAGAAACTCGATTTTGATCCCTTCTTTAGGGACTATGTTTGGTTCTTCGAGGTGAGAATTACGACAGTATCTTGACATCTGGCGTTCAGAGGGTATACTACGTTGTCCAGTATTTTCACGGTGATGATGGTCGGGGCCTTGGGGCTTCACATCAAACAGGATGGTAGGTGCCCTATGTATTCGGTGGATATACGCTGTCTCCTGAATTAATCTCGCAGGTCAGGCCTAGTCGCTTACCACATACTACAAAGCGGCACAAGCTGCCGTCTACCCAAAACTCCGAGGAGTGTGTACACTTTCTTTCATAGATGGTCATGAGCTAAGTGCCTAATCCTGTGCACAGCCCCTCGCAGTCTCGCCCATCACTACTTCGATGTACGTCATAGTAATATGCTTTCGGACTGTCCATGTTTGACACCTTCCAGGAATCGCTTGATTCTCGATCTGAATACGCCGATGATGTCCACTCACTCATGAGTGCGGTCAGCATAAATGACCTGAATACGCCACTATGCGACGTCTCACCCGATGCATTGTAACGCAACAATGTATCCCATACGCGCCTGGTCCTTCCCAATCACATATATAGACCTCTGTACATATCCTAACGTAGTAGGCGGTGATTAAGACGCCTTCGATGGCAGTACTATATCACGAACATAGACAATCAATGACCACTGGTAATCAATGTTAAACAGTAGAGGTGAACCGGGCATATCGAAGGTGGTATTCCGACTGTCAGCGCGGGACCGTGAACCAGACTGTGGCCAAGTGCCCTCCACGCGTACAAACCCTGGGTTCCAAGATTTGCACGCACAGAAAGGCTGGGGTGTTGAAGGAGTTTTCCGTGTGGTGCAACGCACTGCGATCACGACAACCATGACGCAGGCAGGAGATGTTCCCAGTAAGGCGAAAAATAATGAGTGTAGTGTTCATAGCAATCAAAGTAAAGCTCTAGTAAATACTACTGTACACTGGTTATCAACGGAGCCCTCGAAGGGGCTTCTGGAGAAGACCTTGCTACTCTGGCAAGAAATCCACGAAACGCTGTGAACTAGGACGCTGACAGACAACTGAGTAGATATCAGGGGAATATAGATGGAAGTGAGTAGGAAGGGAAGATCACCTCAACCCTTATTGGTGCGGTGATGGAGGGAGTGGGAATAATGGGGGGGGATATTGTCAAACCGTAGTAGCGGGCGGGCCGTAGAACCATATATTCTTCCGAAAGGAGCATGATCGATGCAAAAAGAAATGACACCGAGAAAGGAGAGAAGTTAATGCGATGATGATGTGATGGCTTGTCAAGTCGGGTCCAGAAACTGTGCGGGGCGAAGACTGATGGCGAAATGGAGGTGGCACGCAATGTAGATAGAGGGGAAACAGACAGGTGGTACAGCAAGATGAAAATGGATGAAGACTTCCTTACGCGACATGTAGAATGACTTGCATCTTATCACCGAAAGCCATATCTACGTCCTCCGTCGAGCGCATTGATATTAAATCACCCTCCTCGTCCTCATACTTGACGCGAAGGGGGCCATCGTCCCGCCGTGGCCCGCAGAGACGAATCTTCTTGCCGACCCGCTCTACGAGCTCGGTATACTCGGTTGCGCGCGAAACTTGGATGACAAAAATGTCAGAGCCAAAATGTACCTTCACCTTCACCGGAGTGTCGTATGATGATATTGATGATCGACCGACTGCGCCAGATAACGAGGAATCGCTCGAACCAAATGGCGTGAGAGGTGATGAGCTATTAGGGGAATATGCCGAGTCTTCGCCAGTGGATTGGCTAGAACCGCTTGACCGCTTCGTCACAGGGTTCGTCGATCCTTGCATCCGATCCCAACCATTCGATGGCAAGGGAGGGGGCACACTCTTTGGAAGGTATGCGCTGGGTTGGCTCGCACTTCGAGTCCGACTAACGTGACTGTTCGCAAGTTGGGCGGAAGGCGAAGTAGCACCGCTCCTCGGTTCTCCACTTTCGTAGGGTGGACGCAACCGCGAGGAGCTATACTGACTACGTAATTGCGGGCGGCCACCGGTGGTCATGGTGCGAGATCCAGTACTGAAACCTGGTTCGGAGACATAGCTCATAGTAGGACCTATGCGAGAGACAGGCACTCGAGGATCCGGGCCAGATGGAAGGCCAGGTACGTTGCTCCGCCACTGTGATAGCGCGGGACCGTTTGCATCTTCTGTATGAGCTCGTGGTCGCTCATAGCCAGAGTACTGGTCCAAACCGGGCGTTGCTGCGCCTCGACGTCCATCCAAGGGAGTAGCACGACCGGAAGTTGGACTGGCATTGCTTGTGGGATAATCCTCGATGTCGTCGTCGGGATCAAAGCCATCATGGAGATGGTAACCAGATGGCCCGCTTGCGTGACCGCTAATACCGTTGCCGACAGGTTGTTCATCATAGGGACTTAACTGACGATAGGGCCGACCGCCATTGGCATACGGGTGTGGTGCAGTTAGCGGTGTGGGGTGGGCTGACGACCGGTCATGGATCCCATTACGTGGTGGGTGGGTAGAGGGGTAGCCAGTGGGGCTGCTGAAGTAGGCAAGTCGCGAATTGCTGCGCTCAGATGCCCGGCGCCTCGCAACCCTTTCAATAAGGCGGTTGACAGCAGTCTCCCATTGTTTCACCTGTTCCTCGTTGCGACAACGAAGTGTGAAGAACTCTAGATCGTCGTCACCCTTCCACGAGATATTGAGCGAATAGGAGCCTAGCAATACTCAGAATTGATAACGGCACAAGAGAGGTCAAATTACCTGGCGAAACAATCCTTGCTTCTGTTACATTGTTAAGATAGATACGACCTTTCAGAAAAAGAGGTGTCATCTTCTTCTTTGAGCCATTAGCAAGCCCAGACATGGATGACCCATTTGCTTGAGGTTTCCTTAGTAGAGAGTTGCTCTTGCTCCCCTTCTTGTTATTGTTGTTGTTTCCTACCCCACTCGTATCCTCCTTGCAGCAGAGAATGATGCGCTCGAATAAAAATACATGATACTCGCGGTCAACCTCAGACTTGGTGACGATGAAGATATCTTCCAAGAGAAGCTCGCCAAATTGGGAGACGTGATGACCCTTCCAATCGTCGACACGTGAAGCAAGGTTCTGTACCGTCTGGAGGTTTTCCGCGCGACGTTGAGCCTCATTAATCTTGTCGGTTATCCGCTTAGCCGCGGCTGATCCCGCCTTGAGTTCCTCGTAATGGGGATAATCAATCGGAGAGGACTTTTTAAGCAATTGCTGATGAAAAAGTCATTCGGATGAGCTGGAAGAATTGGGGAGAGGAGTCAACTCACATCTAGAAGTAAAGGGTATTTGCATATCCGCTGGACGGGTTTGATCAGGAAAGCTGGCAGCTCCGACTTAGCATTGATCAGGTGATTATATTTCTGTTGACACACGTTTGGTCAGAGACCACCTCGGAAAAAAGTCACAGCCACTGCTTTGGGTCTCCCAGGGAGACTCAAAGCACGCAAGTATAGGAATCAGACGTACCACGAGATTCTGTTCCTCCATGAGCATCAACTCGGATGCATTCGTATAATTAGCACAATACGGTTCATAGACTGCGAACTCTTCTTCCTTTTGTTCCAAACGCAGTGAGTTGTGAATGAAACAAGCCAGGATACAAACAAAGAACAATGTCCAATGGAAGCGTCGCCATCAGCGCCGCACAAGAAAACGCAAGTGGTGACTCACGTTGTCGGTGAATAGAAGGCCCCATCGTTGGTCTCTCCATGGCATATCCGCAGTCCCCTCCAAACGAACTAAGAATCCCCTTTGGAAGTTGAGGAGTTTATTGAGGTTAGGAAAGAGTAAGTGGATGGTATCGCGATCGAGGGTATTGCTCTGTGATAACTCTTGAGCATATTTCTATACAGAAAAACGTGTTGAGTAGTGACCGGCGGAGAAGACAAATTCATGCGCACCTGCATGACCTCGAGATCCTGCACGTATTTACGCTCTGTCTCCACCAATTCACGTATAATATTATTCCGTTCAGCATCAGGGCCATTTGCGGGGGTAGGTATCGCAGGTATATCCAGTCGCATGGAATCGAAGGATTCATGAGTAGAAAATGTTGAGGGAGGTGAGGGGGGAGGAACCTCTTCGAACACGTCAGAGGGGAGGCGATCGACGATATGTGTAACGGTATTGACAACCTGGACAACCACTTAGATGACTCGGAAAGGCAAAAGAACAGAAATGAAACCGACCTTTACGAAGCCATCCGAGTTGGTACGATCCCATAAATCTGTAACGGTGAATTGCTCGCCATGATTCAACTGCTTTACTTGTATTGCGAAGAGGGCGATGGCACGTTTCTTGGCGCGTTCATTGTCGATATCGACGGACAGAGGATCAGTGTCGATGTCAATTGGGGTGATGGGGGGAAGGAGGAGGTTGAAAAGGTAGCACAAGGGGGTTCCGAGGGCAAAACAGTCCCAGACTGTATTCACGACCTCAGCGGAGCTGCGGAAAGAGCCAGTAGGGGAGGAAAGGGCGAAAAATTGGGGGAATCCGTGGATTCGGAGGAGACGCGAGCGTAAAGCAGAGCATTGCTGGTAGAGAGACGTTGACTGGGAGGCAGCCTTATTGAGGAGGGTGTTGGTGCCAATTGGGATGTCGATTTGGACGACTCCTGGGGATATCATTGACTTTTTGCGACCAGCGACAGATGCCATGACGGATGCAGAGGAGAAGGGGGTAGAGGGAGGAGAGGGAGGGAAGGGAAGAGGGCACCTGGACGGAGAGTGAGAGGGAGAATGAGGGAGGGACGAGGAAGACGGCTTGAGCAAGCTGTAACTGTCCGTTGATAGGCCAGACCCTTTTTTCACACCCCGACAATTCATTATTATTATTATTTATTATACTCTATCTATTCCCGCCTTATCCCTCCGGTCCCACCGTCGTTCCCCATCAGATCAAAATCACCATCCATCACGCTGCAACTGCCAAGGCACCCAAGTGGAAGTGGGGGGACAGCATGCGTGGCTTACCTCCACCACACCTCCTGGCTTGTTGCTTGTAACTGCGCTACGGTGCCGCTTCATTCCGACTGTCTGTTAAATGGAGTATACGTAGTGGTGCTAATCGTTTTTAGGGCGACGCTCCTTACGTGATGTGGTTTTCTCTCTATTTGTGCACCACGGGTTTTTTGTCTACGTGAATGATGTTCGTTGCCAGATGACCTCTCCCGCTCTTTTTACTGGTTACTGTACCAAAACTTATGTACCATTCGAGGTTGGAAGATCCTGCGCTGCGTTTAAGGGCAAATTTTCCGAAGGCCGTGCGGAGTGGGCTGTAAAAATACGGACACGGTGGCGTACGTCCGGTGGCTGACTTTCAAAGTCCGCTTTCTGAGTGGCGATTCAGTGACAGGGGACTCGCCCTCGCAACTCCGTCCCTCCTCGCCGAGACCCATGGCACCGGCTCATCCATCTCTACCTCGCATTCAACAGCAACAGCAACAGCAGCAGAAGGATCAGAGCGCGAACCCAGACATCGCAGAACATGGCCTCTTTCTGGAGCCCATGATGGGCACCCCTCTGGCCATGTACATTCATAAGGATGTTCTTGACCATGACCGCGTTGTCGACCTTATCACGGTAAGTTCTCGTGCTGGCCGTAGGTCATGATTTATAGCACCCCCGACGCGTCTTTGTATATATCTTTTGAACATTTCAGATTTGCAACAACCGTCAATAGTTGCTGGATTTTCTATTCGATTTTTTTTTCCCTTCCATTCTCCCGTTCCCCAGTATTTCTTATTCTATTCATTAGAAAAATGGAGGCGTTGTCGCCAACTCTTATAGTGGGGTCAATTATATCTTAGGTATGAGACGAATACAATCCACTTGGAGATATTCTTTATCTCACTATCACGCACCGCAAATAGTGAACCCGCATACAGAGTCAGGGCAAAATTTATATCGTCAATATATCGGAAAGAAAGCCAAGGTTGTCTTAGACGCTCGTTGGGTACATGAGTGTATCAAAGCCGGGGTACTTCAAACATTCGTGAATAACTTCGCAGGGTGTAAAGTGACGGGAAATGAGCAGTAAGTCCCTCTTTCAAGTCGTCCCGGCCATTCCCATTGACCCGCTTGCAGGGTCCGCCCACCAGCTTCCGCCCCTGCACCTGCACCCATTGTTCCCCAAGGCATCATATCTCAAACCGCAGGTCCATCAAGGCAACAGCCCCCAGTACCACCTACCGTGCCCCAGGTAGTACAAACCGCTGAAGCATTCCAGACTCAGCTTCCGCAACCGATGCAGGCGGTTGAGCCAACTCCAGCTCCCTTCGCATACCAGGCCTACCAGAGTCAGCTCCAGCCCACTCCCCGCACAGTCCACCCTTCCCCCGCTGCGCCACCTCAAACCTGGCAGGCTCCTAATGGCATCGCTCCTGAACAAACGCAGGGCCATCTACCACAGCAGATGATCCAGCCAAGAGGCCCGTACCGCCACGACGCTTGGGATCCCACGTATCAGCCTGCAGGGCCACCCCCGGCGCCGATCGACCATGCTACTACCTCAAGTTTCGAGTATTCTGATCAAGCTTGGACTTCGGAACAGTATTTCGCGCAAGGAGTACGTGCTTTGTCTTTTGCAGTGCAAGATCTGAACTTCTGCGCGTAGTATGACCCGTCCTCTTACCCACAACCTTATATGCCTGAAGGTGGCCCATCTAACGAACCGTCCTCGCCACCTACCGAAACTAACGATCCCCCCCGGGGACGCAAACGAACACGGACCCAGGTCATTTAAAGCCCTTTGTTGTACTTATTCCCACTGACCGTGGAATAGCCTACACCCGCGCCTCCCGCCTCGGCGCTGGTCAATCGGCGCAACCCCAATGCGCGCTCTCCTACGCCGCCATCGCGGGTTGTCAAGAGTACATATGGCGGGAATTTATTCACGCACGAGGACATCGAGTATTTGAAAAAGTATATTGATTATTGTGTGGCCCAAGGTCTCGTGCTTAGTTTAAGAGAGATATGTGAAAGAGTTGCCGTAAAGGTACGTTACCGACCGATTCAAGCCATTTCGCGAGATTGAAAGGAAATACGCACCAGGCCCCTCATCACACGTATGTCTTGCCTCACGTCGTCGCCACATAATTCATATATGAGTATAGGTTCTACTCATGGCGCCGATACTGCAACAAGCATCAGATTCGCCTCGGCGGCTATGCTATGAGTAACAACCTCAGCGATGATGGTGAAGGAGGGGATGGGACTGTTCCCGCTCAGGCCGTTGCCGCTAGTCCTGGTTCCAATGGAATCGTCAACATCCGGGAGCGTGTCCGTACCGAACTCAGCAGTGGAGAACGCTCGCGCTCCCCAACCCCGCCCAAGGCATTATTCCGCAGTACGACCGGCAAGGGTGTCGCATTTACGGACGAGGATGTTGCATTCTTGATCAAGTTGTTAGACTACAAGAAGAAGTAAGTAGTGAGGTGATTGCACCCCGATATGGCGTTGAACCCTTCTCGTAGATCCCAGGGCAAGCTCGATATGGTTACCTTCTGGAAGGAGATTGCTCAGAAAGTAATTGCACCGACTTCTCGATTGATGTCTAGTGATGTCATCCATATCGCAGGCCCCCCACCATTCGCGAGCATCCTGGATGAAGTTTTATCGCAGACATAAACATGAGCTTAACCACACCGAGAATGACGAGCCACTTCCGCAAGCCCCCGAAAAGAAGATGCGCTACAGCCGCGCAGATGATGTGCTTCTCGCAAATTTTTTCTTCAACAAACCCGATGGTACATCGGACAAAATATTTCAGGCTTTCGGGCGCTTGGTCAGTTTCACTTTACTTTACCATCCTCGATCGCTTAGTCATCCTCTTCAGCACCCACATCACCCATGGAAGGGCTGGCAGGAGCACCACAGGATCCATAAGCAGAAAATCGACCACCTCATCCAACGGCTAAGCGAGGGCCATTTTATTGACGAGCCAGATCCTGCGGCTGAGTCATGAACGGGGGGGGAGCCATTTACCGTCTTTTGAAGGATGACGTGTACACGATTTATGCCACGAATTTGTATCACTAGCATTTGTGAGGACAAGGAACTAGCTTCGTACGGCGAGCCCCAGATAGGAGCAAGCCCAGTGCCTTGACGTTTGAGGCGGACGTATGCCCCTGCGAACACTCTCGGGGTTAGATGAGTTGATCTCGGATCATATTTCCGCGGCAAAGGACTTTGGAAAACAATACCATTGGTATGTTCGGTCCGAAGACTCACCTCATTGTCCTTTTTGTTGGCTTTCAGTACGTTGCTGTGACGAAATGAGCACAAGTACAATAGCACTGTCATAGCAAGTCCTAAGTTAGGCGTGGCTACTTCCTCCGTCCCAAGAGTTGGGAGTTGCGCTGACATCTTCAGTGCTCGAAGTGCAGCGGCAGCTTATGTGCGAGGCTGGAACGGCCGACAGTCGCAGATGGGGTACGTGTATTTGTCCTTCACTTCTCCGAGTAACTCTCGGCCCTTGCAGAAGAATCTCGGAATGAGGTCCGTCGTCGGATCTTGCTTGGTATTGTCCCGCAGCGTGTCCGAGCTCCATCCGAGAAACTAGTTAAACATATTATAAAGAAAAAAACTCAACCCATGCCCCTTTTTTGAAATTGAGACAGAAAGTGCCCTCGGTGTTATAGTGGCTTTGGAAGGAGCGTTTAAAATGATAAACCGACTGGTGATTGCATTCGTACTTATGCATCCGCCTCTGCGTCGTAACCCCAATCGTGACTGGCCCACTAGCAAAAGGACGCAACTGGCATACTTTCAGTTTCCCGGTATGCCGTAAATTATGTTATTGCTTCTCCATATTTCCCCACAAGCAAAGGCCTATCCCCAATTCGCAAATTGCGGAACAACACCTCGATCCTATTTATGATACCGCACTAAAAGTAGTACCAGGGAAATCGATCGATGATTGTGCCATTTTCGGCGTAATTTGAAGAAATCCAGATCGTCCCATCAGAACCTCAAATCAGTAGAGAAGATTTGGATTAATTTGATGCGTTCAACAGACCATCTGGGAAATTATTGCCGCGAGGATCGAATGGTGGTCGAGCCACGTGAGTTGGACATCTTCCTCCTTATCAGCCCTGCGTCTCAGTAAAAATTGAAAGAATCACCGATTGCTGAGACCGAGAATAGAGCGTTTTTTCCCGAGGAGAAATGGATTCTTTCGCGTCGAGTATCATACAAACACATATAGACAACACGTCGTACATCGAATCGAGTTCATGAAATTCCGTAATGCATATAATGATACGTGTACCACCGGTTTTGGAAAGGCAATGCAATCGCAACTGCCCGAGAGCCGGTCACTTGTCGTCACACGATCCACTCCGCTAACGCTCAAGCAGTGATCGCAACGAATGATGCACTGCCCTCCCGCTCCACACCATGCTCCGGCGTCAAGCTGTGCACCCGCCGACCCCCCTCCTCAAGCGCTGCCTCGCGCTTGCACTGCTCCGCTGCGCGATGCTGCAGCGACTGCTCGCGTGCCGTGAGCCGCTCCGCGAGGTCGCGCAGTGTAACCCACCCAAGGCACTTATTGTGCACGTAAGTGGCGCCGACGAGCGTCACGCTCTCGAGTGAGGTGCACGTGGCGTGCCATGATGCCACCAGCGTGCGCGAGTCGGCGACGGCGTGCAGCGCGTCGGATCTGTTCTTGGAGAAAAGACTGAGGGATCTGAGGTCGGAGAACTGCGCCAAGATGGGAGGCAACCCCGACAGAATGTCCTGAGAGTGTGCGTCAAGGGTCAGCGTTTCAGCACGAGGTTGTGAGGCGTGGCGGGGCCTCACATGGCGGGGATGACG
>Ga0137397_10000515_pt1 | contig 26669 bp, 21 predicted proteins | sample czorhiz116metaG_FD_106658 | JGI IMG/M metagenome (GOLD analysis project Ga0137397, IMG submission 106658) | Vadose zone soil microbial communities from Angelo Coast Range Reserve, California, USA - czorhiz1.16 metaG | ecosystem: Environmental > Terrestrial > Soil > Vadose zone | place: USA... | reverse complement strand
TTTTCGGCCCGATCCGTGCCATGGAGTACGAATGCAGCCCCAAGTCAGTCCGCGCCGGCACGGAGGGTTCACCGAGCACATGCCTACAAGAACAGAGCAGCGCGCGGCACGTGCGCAGCCGAAGGCGTCCGCCACTTCGCGCCAAGTCGTGAGCTCTCTGCAGCTCACCCCGGCGCTCAAGGCCAGTATTCAGATCCTGATAGTGGACGACGAGCGGGCACTGCGGGAAAGCTGCGCCACGGTCCTGCAGTACGAGGGCTACCAGGTCAGCTTGGCGGGTCGCGGCGACGAGGCCCGCGAGACGCTCAAGCGAAACAAGTTCGACATCGTGCTCCTCGACCTGTACATGGGAGAGGTTTCGGGAATGCGCCTGCTGCGCACCTGCCTCGAAGCCCATCCCGACACGATTGTCATCATGATGACCGGCGACCCCACCGTGGACTCCAATCTCGAGGCGCTGCGCGCGGGCGCGTGGGACTATCTCCCCAAGCCCTTCTCCGGTACGCACCTGCAGATCCTGCTCGGCCGCGCGGCGCACGGCGTGCTGGTGGCGCGGGAGTCGCATGCCATACAGGCCGAGTTTGCTCGCGAGAACGGAAACAGCGAGCGCGTCACGGTGCTCGGCGCGGCCCCGGCGTTCCGCAGAGCGGTGGATCTCGCCCGCCGTGTGGCCCCAACCGACGCGTCGGTTTTCATTACGGGCGCGAGCGGCTCGGGCAAGGAGCTGATCGCCGAGTTCATCCATTATCACAGCCGGCGGAGCATCCGCCCCCTCATCGCGATCAACTGCGCTGCGCTTCCGGAGCCGCTGCTCGAGTCGGAAATGTTCGGCCACTGCAAGGGGGCCTTTACCGGCGCGGTGCGAGACAAGCCCGGCCTGCTGGAAGCCGCGAACGGCGGGACGTTGTTGCTCGATGAGCTCGTCGAGATGCCGAAGTCGATTCAGGCCAAGCTGCTGCGGGTAATTCAGGACGGCGTGGTGCGGCGGGTTGGCAGCGAGACGACCAACGCGGTGGTGAATGTTCGTTTCATCGCGTGCACCAACTGCAATCCCGAGGAAGCCGTCGCCAACGGCACGCTGCGCGAAGATCTGTACTACCGCCTGCGCGTCGTTCCGATTCGCGTTCCCTCGCTCCGTGAACGCCCCAGCGACATCCTGCTGCTCGCGGAGCACTTCCTGGCGTACTACTGGAATCGCCACCGCGGAGCCGGCACCCCACCGCCCAAGTTCACGGAAGCGGCAGTCCGTTCCCTGCGTGCCCGCGTGTGGAAGGGCAACGTGCGCGAGCTGGAGAACGTCGTCGAGCACATGGTCGTCCTGCTCGAACCCGGCTCCGAGATTCGACCCGAGGACATCCCGGCGCTCGAGCACGCCGGCTCCCCGGGTACCGCACCCACGCTGATGGCCTCTGAGGTCACCACCGAGGAGCCGTACTACGCCGCCCGCGATCGCCTCGTCGCCAGCTTCGAGCTGCAATACCTCACCCAGCTCGTGACGGAATCGCGCGGCAACATGTCGCGCGCGGCGCGCGCGGCGGGCCTGGACCGGACGACGCTGTACCGTCTCGTCGAGCGTCACGGGCTCCATCGCAAGACGATCCGCGAAGCAACCGACACAGCTGGTTTGTAGCACCTTCCTGACAACCATCGTGGCGCCGTGCTGACAACGGCGCGGGCACGTCGCGTATCCGCTGATTTGATGCGCCTTTCCATCGCTCGTCGGAAGGCACGCCGTCTGCAATACGCTCTCGCAACCCAACGCGAGAGTCTGGTCCGTGACGAGCATCAGAATCAGTCAAACGCTCAGCCGCCCGGTCGCCGAGACACAACCCTCGGCGCTGCTGCGCCGTGCGATGAGTGTCACGGTCGCCACGCTCGGTCTCCTGTTGGCCGCGCCCCTCATGGCCGTGATCGCGCTCCTCATCAAGCTCACGTCGCGCGGGCCGGTCTTCTTCATGCAGACGCGGGTCGGACTCGACCGCCGCGGCGGCTCAAAATCCGCGCAGCAGAATCGCCGCGACACGGACTGTGGCGGGAAGCCGTTCATGATCTACAAGTTCCGTACGATGGGCAGCAATGGGCACTCGTCGAACGGCGATGGGATGCAGCAAGTGTGGGCGAAGCCAAACGATCCGCGGGTCACACGCGTGGGCCGCTGGTTGCGCCTGTATCGGCTTGACGAGCTACCCCAGCTTCTCAACGTGCTACGTGGGGACATGGACATCGTGGGTCCCCGCCCCGAGCAACCCCTCATCTTCGCGCAACTGCGTACTCAGATTGAGCGCTATCAAGAGCGGCAGCGCGTGCGACCCGGAATCACGGGGTGGGCACAGGTCAACCTGCATTATGACATATCGATAGAGAGCGCGCGCGACAAAGTCAGCTACGACCTCGAATACGTCGAGCGCCAGTCCGTGCTCGAAGACCTACGCATCATGCTGCGCACCGTCCCGGTCGTCGTCTTCAAGCGCGGGGCTTGGTAGTCCGCCGCTACGGGGGGCCGGTACCGGTCCAGAGAGTCGGTCGCTCGCTTCCCACCCAGGACGGATGGTGTCCGCTCCCGCTCTTATCTGAAATATCGGTTGGCGTCGGATTGCGGTTAAGGTACCACGGCTGGCGAACCGAGCCCGGTGCGGCAATCTCCTGCGCGATCTCGCTCGGGGTCAGCGCCACATCGTAGAACTGAAAGCCGCGCATCACCCCATCCCACACCTCCTCACCAGGGTTCCAGGGGTTGTCGCCCACCATGATCGCCGGATTGGGAGCCGCTGCGTACAGCGATCCGACCCACACGATTTTGTGCGTGGTGTCGGGCCAATCCCAGTAGTAGGTGTGGCGAGCAGTTGACCCCGTCTGGTAGACGACCGCTACCTGCAGATACCAGCGATCGAACACTACCGGATCGCTCGTGATGTCCGATCCCCCGTCGACAGAGATCTCCCATTTCTGCGTCCCCATCAGCGGCGGCGGCGGCTCCGGATACGGGTGGAACCCGTAGTACTGGAGTTGATTGTTGAAGCTCGAGCTGTTGTTGGCATGGAAGAACCCGGTGTAGTACCCGAGCTGCTCGCGCGGGTACACGCGCCAGATATAGGTCGCCGGGTAGGCGGGAAAGGGTGACCTGAATTCGAACCGCATCGTGGAACTCACCGCGTCGTTGCCCGGAAAATCGAGCCCGGTGACTGCCGTCGATACCGTTGTCGTTACCGTGGCCGAGCCGCTCTGCCCCTCGCTTGTCGCCGTGATCGTCGCCGACCCAGCGGCCTTGGCGGTCACGAGCCCGCTGCCGTTTACCGTCGCCACTACGGTGTCGCTACTCACCCAGGTCACCACGCGCCCGGGGAGGGCGTTCCCTGCCGAATCCCGCGGCGTCGCCGTCAGCTGCCCCGTCTGGCCCACCGTAAGACTGAGGCTCGGCGGCGTCACGCTCACCGTCGCCACCGACACGTTCGTCACCGTCACTGCGGCACTGCCGCTCTGCCCCTCGCTCGTCGCCGTGATCGTCGCCGATCCCCCGGCCTTCGCGGTCACGAGCCCGCTGCCGTTTACCGTCGCCACTACGGTGTTGCTACTCACCCACGTCACCACGCGCCCGGGGAGGGCGTTCCCTGCCGAATCCCGCGGCGTCGCCGTCAGCTGCCCCGTCTGGCCCACGGTGAGACCGAGACTCGGCGGTGTGACGCTCACCGATGCGACCGGCACCGACACGTTCGTCACCGTCACTGCGGCACTGCCGCTCCGCCCCTCGCTTGTCGCCGTGATCGTCGCCGATCCCCCGGCCTTCGCAGTCACGAGCCCGCTGCCGTTTACCGTCGCCACTACGGTGTTGCTACTCACCCACGTCACCACGCGCCAGGGGAGGGCGTTCCCTGCCGAATCCCGCGGCGTCGCCGTCAGCTGCCCTGTCTGCCCCACCTGCAAGCTCACCGTCGCCGGGCTCACGGTCACCGACGCGACTGGACGCCGCCGGATCCGCACCAGCGATGAAGCCGAGAGATTGAGCGCTGCGCTGGTACCCGAGACCAGAAAATCCCCGGCCGCTGTGTCAGCGGCGAACATCCCGTCGGGCGCAATGCTGCCCCCGGTCGCGCTCCAACTCACGGGCACTCCGGCGCTGTCACCGCTTGCGGTACGGCCATAGGCCGCAAATCTGAATTGTTGAGCTGGATAGAGACTGAGACTTTCGGGGATGACAATGACCTCGACGACCGGGTGAACCGGGTCGCTAGGGGTCCTCGCAGGAAACTCGCACGACGCAAGCGCTGCGCCGGACGCGAGGAGGCAACACGATAGCTTGTGCTTGACGGTCATCGTCACGCTCCGCGGCAGCGACGTCGCTTCCCCTTCGTCGATCGCTGGCGGCCCGGCGGACGTGGCGAGGGTAACTCGCGGTAGCCCCGTGGCTCTGCGTCACCGCTTTTCAGCGGTTCTGCTCTGAGCAGCGTCTAGCTCATGACGTGCGGCCAAGGTACCAAGCGCACCCTGCGTCATCGGTGACCCCCAACACGGTTGCGACGGTCGCCCGCAGGGGCAGGGGCAGGGATAAGGACGGTTGACGAACTGCGGTACCGTCAAAGGCTGGGTGTCGCACGCGTGTTACAGTCGTTCTCGTGCGGGAGCCGCTGCGCGGCGCTCGCAGCGAGACGCTCCTGCACGCGTCGCGCAAGTTGTCGTCCAATGCTGAGCGAAGCCGTCGCCGCGGGCGAGGGCGCGTTCACGAGGTGTACACCCCACTCACTTTCAACGATGTGAAAATCGTCGAGCAGTCGACCAGAATTATCTACGGCCTGCGCGCGTATGCCGCACCCTCCTCGCTCCAGATCGGCGGCCCGTACTGCCGGGACAAGTCGCTGTAAAGCGCGGACGAACAGAGCCTTCGACCACGACCGTCCGACCTCACTCAGGCCGATGGACCAGAAGCGCCGCGCCATCCGCCAGAATCCCGGGAACGCGAGCACTGCGCCCGCGTCGCGCGGGGATAGCGCCCAGCGGCTGTACCCCTCGCGGTGCAGCGCCAGCACGGCGTTCGGCCCGGCTTCGACTCGCCCATCGATCCGTCGTGTGAAATGCACGCCGAGGAACGGAAGGTCTGGATCCGGCACGGGATAGACGAGATTGCGCACGAGCGACGCGCGCTCCGGCCGGAGCGTGTAGTAGTCGCCGCGAAACGGAATGATGGCGATTCCTGGATCGACGCCGGCGAGCCGCGTCACGCGGTCCGATTGCAGGCCGGCACAATTCACGAGGAGCCGCGCGGCGACGTGCTCGCCGTGCGCCGTCCCAACCTGTACGTCGCGCGTACTGCCGGTGATGGTCACCACACGGGCGCCGGTTCGCACCGTACCGCCCCGCATTTGCAGCCGGGCAGCCAACGCCTGCGCGACCATGCCGAAATCGACGACGCCGGTTTCGGCCACCCAGAGACCGGCCACCCCCGCTACTTCCGGCTCGACGTGCCGGAGGGCGGCGTGGTCCAGCCGCGTGAGACCCTGCAGTCCGTTCGCGCGGCCTCGCTCCTCCAGCATGGCGAGCGTGGGAAGTTGCGTCTCGTCGGTGGCCACCACGAGTTTGCCGCAGCGCTGCGCGGGAACGCCCGACTCGGCGCAAAATGCGTAGAGCTCCTCCCGTCCGGCGGCGCAGCTTCGGGCTTTCAGCGAGCCTGGTTTGTAATACAGTCCGGAGTGGATGACGCCGCTATTGTGTCCTGTCTGGTGTGCTGCGAGTGTGGACTCCGCCTCGAGCACGATGACGCGGGCGCCGAGCTCGGCAAGCGCATTCGCGGTGGCCAGGCCGACGATCCCACCGCCCACCACCACGACGTCGCAGGTGGTCATTACAGCTCGTGCAGCTGCGCCCAGAGCTCGAGCTGCGCGACACGAAACGCCCGCCACGCGATTTCCGCGTTACCAGTGTCGCGATGCGCCTCGAGATCGCGGGCGATGCGCGCCGAGTTATAGACGCCCCGTTCGCGGGCGCGGCGGGACGTCACCAGGTCGAAAATCGCGTCGAAGGTCTTGCCGTCCAGCAACTGCCGGAACGGCGAGGGAAAACCCATCTTGTCGACCCGCGTCCGGACGACCTCCGGAATGCGCCCACGCATCGCTTCCCGGAGCAGATACTTGTTCAAGGGCCCCCGAATCTTCCAATCGTTGGCCAGGCGGAAGAGGAGTTCGACCAGGCGGTAGTCGAGCATGGGGAGCCGCACCTCGACGGAATGGGCCATCGAGTTACGGTCCTCAACCCGCAGATAGAGCGGCAGCGGATCGACGGTGGTGGACCGCCGCAGTATCGTGTCGAGGTCGGTTGCTTCGAACGGCGGGACATCATCCGGCGCCGGCAGGGCGACGTCGCGGAACCATCCGTCGCGCTCGGCGCGACGACGTTGTGTTTGATGAGCCAGTGCGCGATACCAGGCGGTACGCCGAAACTCGGTTTTGACCAGATGCTCCACCACGTCGAGTAAGCGCTCCCGCGACCCGCCGCCGTGGACAGCCGTGTAGCTGCGAATCTCACTCCAGGCGCGCCACGCCCGGCCGCGACGCAGGTCCGAATACCAGGCGGCGCGGAAGTAACTGTCGTAGCCCCCCAGCGTCTCGTCCGCTCCCTGGCCGTTGAGGATGACCTTGATGCCGGAACCGGCGATCAGACGCATGAGCTCGTAGCCCACCATAGCCGTAAGGGTATGAACCGGCTCGTCGTGCGCGCGCATGACCCGTTCGGCCAGATCCCACAGCGCGACATGATCCATCTCCAGCCAATGCAGCGTGGCGCCTGTTCGATTCACCGTCGCGTCCACGTAGCGCCGTTCGTCGAAATCGGGGTGGTGATACGTGAACGCGGTGACGTGCTGTCCGTTTGACCCTCCCCCATTGGCACGCCGCACCCGATCCATCGCGCAGATCACCGCGGTCGAGTCGAGCCCCCCGGAGAGACAGATGCCGAGCGGCACGTCGCTCCGCAGGCGAATTCTGACCGCATCCTCGAACAACTCCGCAAAGGACTCCGGAGGATCAGTGCCCTCCGCGGCACCCGGAGCCGGCAGCGACCAATAGCGCCAAGTCCGCTGCCGTCCCTCGCGATCCACCTGAAACGCGGTAGCCGCCGGTACGACCTGAACGCCCGCGAAGAACGTGTCGGTCAAGTGGTCGAGGGTCCCGCTGTTCAAATAGGGCCCCGCCGCCCGCCAGTTGATGGACCGTCGAAACTCGCGCAGCGCTAGCACAGCCTTGATTTCCGATGCCCAGACGAGGGCTCCGGCGACGCGCGCATGGTACAGCGGCTTGATTCCAAACCGATCGCGGGCACCGAAGAGCGACCCCGTCCGCCGATCGTAGATCACGAACGCCCATTCGCCGTTGAAGCGCGGCAGGCAGTCCTCCCCCCACTGCAGGTAGGCGTGCAGCAGGACCTCCGCGTCTCCGGTCGAACGAAAGGAGTGCCCGAGCGCGCGCAGCTCCTCGCGGAGCTCCACGTAGTTGAAGATCTCGCCGTTGAAAACCAGCACCGCGGTCCCATCGGCGCTCGGCATGGGCTGGTGTCCCGTGTCGCTGAGATCGAGGATCGCCAAACGCTTGAAACCGAGGCCGACGTCGCCCTCGAAAAACACACCGGCGTCATCCGGACCGCGATGTGCGAGTGTGCTGACCATCGGGTTCACGAACTCCGGAGCGCTCTGAGCGCCGCCGAGTGTGCGCACAGCCACAATGCCGCACATCGCTAGCGGACAGCCTCGATAAGCATCGCTGAACCGAGCCACCACAGGAGCGCGCTCGGAAATGCTTCGAGGAGACGCGCGACATATTGCGCGACCCGTGGATGGTTCTTGGCAACGGCTGGTGGCAGCAACTCCATATCGAAATACGCTACGCTGCGCACGCCAAAACCCACATTCTTCAGCGCGCGTTCTGCCTCTCCACGCGTGAACTGGACGGCCGGGATCGGGTCGTCGGCGGGTCTGCGACGCTGGTGAACGCGCGTTAGCAGCCGATACAAGCTGGATTTGTTGAGCAGCGATGCCACGAGCAGCCCCCCCGGCCGAAGGACGCGTCGGCACTCAGCGAGCGCCCGGTCGGGTGCCTCCATGTATTCCAGCGATCCCAGGACCGTCACCGCGTCGAAGACGCTGTCGGCAAATGGAAGCGCGTCCGCGGTGGCTGCCGCGCTAAAGCGGCCCGCGTCGCCGTTGGCCCGCCGCCCGCATTCACGCGCCATGCCCACGGAAACGTCGGAACCGATATACCGAAAGCCCAGCGACCGCACATGATCGCCGATCACGCCGGGCCCACAGCCTACATCGAGGACCATCCCCGGCGGCCGACCTTTGAGCGCCGCAGCGACGAGCCGTAGACGTGTCTGGTAGAAATGCGGAAGCGGCCCCACGCCCTCATACAGCTCGGCGTAGTGCGCAGCGATCCTGTCGTAGACCTCTCGAACGACCGCGCGCGGCGGCGGCGTTTGCCCCACTGATGGCCCTCCCTGCTCAAAGGACTACGCAACCCACATGCCCGCCGGTAGAACTGTTGCCGGTTTACCTCAATCGGCGTGATGCCCACCCAACAACTGTGTTGCACGAGGCGGGAGCGCATTGTCGCGCAAGTACTTAGCGCGGTCGGTACGCGGGTGAAGTCGCCCGCTTTTTGCGTCGAGCCGGAACCGTGACCAAAGGAAAACGAAACCCATGACTGTTGCATCTACCTTCAGCTCTGCGCCGGACGCCGAATCGTCGCTGAGTCGTCCGCGCGGCGCGTGCAGATCCTGCGGCGCCACACTCACACACATCGTTACGGATCTCGGGATGTCGCCGTTGTGCGAAAGCTACCTCCGGTCCGATCAGCTGAACGCCATGGAGCCGTTCTACCCCCTGGTCGTCTACGTCTGCGACCAGTGCTTCCTCGTGCAGCTGCAGGAATATGTGAGCCGCGAGGACATCTTTCGCGAGTACGCGTATTTCTCCTCCTACTCGGATAGCTGGCTGGATCACTGTCGCCGCTACGCCGAGCAAATGGTCCATCAGCTTGGACTCACGCGACAGCATTTCGTTGTGGAAGTCGCCAGCAATGACGGCTACCTCCTGCAGTACTTCGTCCGTCGCGGGATCCCCTGCCTCGGCATCGAGCCCGCCCGCAACGTGGCCGACGTCGCGCTCACCAACGGTATTCCCACGCTTCCGGAGTTCTTCGGCGTGGAGGTCGCGACCCGGCTCGCTGCGGAAGGGAAGCAGCCCGATCTCCTCCTCGGGAAAAACGTGCTCGCCCAGGTGCACGACCTGAACGATTTCGTCGCCGGACTGAAGATTCTGCTCAAGCCCCGCGGCACGATCACGATCGAATTCCCACACCTGATGCGGCTGATCGAAGGGAATCAGTTCGACACGATCTATCACGAGCATTTTTCCTATTTCTCATTTCTCAGCGCCGAGGCGGTCTTCGCGACGCATGGACTCACGTTGTTCGACGTCGAGGAAGTGCCGACGCATGGCGGCTCACTCCGCGTGTACGCCCGGCACGACCACGACACCACGCGTCCGCTCAGCGAGCGCGCGCGATTGCTGCGGCAGCGAGAGGTCTCCGCTGGAGTGGCCACGCTTCCCTACTACGAGGCGTTTGACGCGCGCGTCAAAGCGGCGAAGCGAAAACTGCTGAGCTTCTTGATCTCGGCGCGCGCCGCAGGCCAGACCGTGGTGGGCTACGGGGCGCCGGGCAAAGGCAACACGCTGCTCAACTACTGTGGCATCCGCACCGATCTTGTGGACTATACCGTGGATCGCAGCCCTCACAAACAGGGAAAATTCCTTCCGGGCACGCACATCCCCATCTACGGTCCGGAACGGATCTTCGAAACGCGGCCCGATTACGTGCTCATTCTGCCGTGGAACCTGCAGCACGAAATCATGAAGCAAATGTCCGGCGTTCGCGAATGGGGCGGCCGATTCGTCGTCCCGATTCCGGAAGTGGCGGTATCTCCGTGACCACGTCGTCCCGATGAAGATCCTGCTCACCGGACATCTCGGCTATATCGGCTCCGTGATGGGACCGATGCTGGAGCGCGCCGGCCATGTCGTGATGGGGATCGATGCCGGGTACTTCGCCCACTGCACCTTTGACAATCCCACGCTCGTGCCGGGAATCCAGGCCGACGTGCGGGAGTCCGCGCTGGCGTTTCTACGCGGCAGCGACGCGGTCGTCCATCTCGCAGCGCTCTCCAACGACCCGCTCGGCAATCTCAATACCGACCTTACGTATGCGATCAACCATCGGGCCTCGGTGCGGCTGGCGGAGGAGGCAAAACGAGCCGGCGTGCAACGCTTTGTGTTCGCGTCGTCGTGCAGCCTCTATGGCGTCGCGGCGGATGCGATACTGGACGAGTCAGCGCCGTTCCATCCCATCACGCCCTACGGAGATTCCAAAGTCGCCGTAGAGCGAGACGTTGCGGCGCTTGCGGACGAGCGCTTCAGTCCGACGTTTATGCGGAACGCTACCGCGTACGGCGTCTCGCCCCGGCTCCGCGCCGACGTCGTGGTGAACAACCTCGTCGGCCATGCCTTCACGACAGGCGAGGTCTTGATCCAAAGCGACGGGACGCCGTGGCGACCGCTGGTGCACGTTGAGGACTTCTGCAGGGCGTTCCTCGCGGTGCTGGCAGCGCCGCGCGACACAGTTCACAATCAGGCCTTCAACGTCGGCCGCACGAGCGAGAATTACCGCGTTCGCGACCTCGCCGATCTCGTGCAGGCGCTCGTGCCGGGAAGCCGCGTGCGCTACGCGGATGCTGTCGGTCCGGATCCCCGGAGCTATCGCGTCGACTGCAGCAAGCTCGAGCAAACGCTTCCTGACTATCGGCCGACCTGGACCGTGGAACGCGGGATCCGCGAGCTGCGCGACGCATTCACGCGGCGCGGCCTCACCAAGAGCGAATTCTTGGGTGATCGCTATCTCCGGATCAACCAGATTCAGCGGCTCCAGCGAACCGGCCGCTTGAGCGCCGACCTGCGCTGGCTGTCTCACGTTCCGGCGGGAGCCCCAGCATGACGCCGCCAGCTCGGATCCTGGCGCTCGATCAGCTGCTCGCCGACCGTGCCGGCGCTCCGATTCGCGTGGGCATGGTCGGCGCAGGAGCCGCCGGGCGCGCGATCGCCCTGCAGCTGGTCGGATCGGTTCCCGGCATCCGCCTGGTCGCAATCGCCAATCGCACGGTTGCCAACGCCCGGCGCGCATTCGCTGAAGCCGGTGATCCTCCGGTGGTCGAGGTATCGACCGGCGAACAGCTCGACCGAGCGGTGGCGCGCGGCCGCTGCGTGGTCACCGCGGATGCAACGGCGTTGACCACATCGAACCTGCTGCAGGCGATCATCGAAGTCACCGGAACGGTGGAGTACGCCGCCCACGTCGTAACCACAGCACTGGAACAGCGCAAGCATGTCGTGCTCGTCAATGCCGAACTCGATGCCACCGTCGGTCCCATCCTCGCACGGCGTGCCGCCGAGCATGGCGTCGTGTTGACGAACACCGATGGCGACGAACCAGGCGTGGCGATGACCCTGCTTCGCTACCTGCGCTCGCTCGGCTTACACCCCGTTGCCGCGGGAAATCTTAAGGGCCTGGTCGACCATTACCGCACGCCCGAAACGCAGCGCGGTTTTGCCGAACGCTACGGCCAGAACCCGCAGAAGGCCGCGTCATTCGCCGATGCTACGAAGCTCTCTATGGAGGCGACGATTCTGGCGAATGCCACGGGGTTTCGCGTGGGAAAACGCGGGATGTATGGCCCCTCGTGCGCCGATGTGCGAGAGATCGCGACGCGGCTGCCGGCCGACGAGATGCTGGCGGGCGGACTCGTGGACTACGCGCTCGACGCCGCGCCGTACACGGGTGCGTTCGTCGTCGTGCACGAACCCGACCCCCGCAAACGCCGCTTGCTGTCCTACGGCAAGCTGGGAGACGGACCGTTCTACGTGTTCTACACGCCCTTTCATCTGCCGCATCTCCAGGTCGCCTCCACGATCGCTCGGGCGGTGCTGCAGCACGACGCTACCGTGCGCCCACTCGACGGACCGGTCTGCGAGACTGTGGCGGTCGCGAAGCGCGATCTCCGCGCCGGCGAGCAGCTCGACGGCGTCGGCGGATTCTGTGCCTACGGACTCGTCGACAACGCCGAAGCCGCAGCCGCTGCGGACGCCTTGCCGATGGGGGTGGCGGAAGGCTGCCGCCTGACCCGCGACATCCCCCGCGACACGTCCCTCACGTATGCGGATGTCGAGCTGCCACCCGATCGACTGATCGACGAGTTGCGTCGCCAGCAACAACTCGTCCAGCTCTCCCCCACGCCGTCGAGGGAGTCATGAAAGTCGTCCTCTTCTGTGGTGGCCAAGGCCAGCGGATCCGCGACCAGGCCGAGAACGTGCCCAAGCCGATGGTGCAAATCGGCTACCGGCCGATGCTTTGGCACATCATGCGGTACTACGCCCATTTCGGGCACAAGGACTTCATTCTCTGCCTGGGATATCGCGGCGACGTGATCAAGCGCTACTTCCGCGACTACGACGAGTGCCTCTCCAACGACTTTGTGCTGAGCGGCGGTGGTCGAGACGTCGAGCTCCTGCGCACCGACATCGACGATTGGCGCATTACGTTCGTCGATACTGGCCTGACGGCCAACATCGGCGAGCGCTTGTTCGCGGTTCGCCGCCACCTCCAGGACGAGGAGGCGTTCCTCGTCAACTACGCCGACGGCGTGACGGACCTTCCACTGCCCCAGTACCTCGATCGGTTCCGGCGCAGTTCTCGGGTTGGCGCGTTCATCGCGGTCAAACCACCGTGGACGTTCCATCTCGTCGACTTTCAACCAGACGGCGTCGTGCAAAGTGTGCGCCATATCGGCGACACCGGTGTGCGCATCAACGGCGGATTCTTCGCGTTTCGCCGGGAAGTGTTTGACTACATGCGGCCGGGTGAGGAGCTGGTCATTGAGCCGTTCCAACGGTTGATCGCCGCCGGGCAGTTGTTCGCGTATCGGCACGACGGTTTCTGGGCGTGCATGGACACATTCAAGGAGCGGCAGCTCCTGGAAGAAATGCACGTGGCCGGTAAAGCGCCGTGGGAGGTCTGGAACAATGCGCCTCCTCACGATTGATCGGAACGGCTCGCCCGAGCCGTTGCAGGTGGTCTGCATCGGGGCGCACGCGGACGATCTGGAGATCGGCTGTGGGGGCACGATTCGCCAGCTCGTCCAGCAGCATCCGGGGAGTGTGGTCCGCTGGTGGGTTCTGTCCGCGGACGACGCGCGGCGCCGTGAGGCTCAGGACGCCGCACAGCGCCTGCTCGGCGACGTGTGCTCTCTCGAGGTCTCGGTATCCGACTTTCGCGATGGCTACCTCCCGGCCGACATGGGGAGAGTCAAGGACGCGTTCGAAGCGTTCCGCCGCGGGCCGGAGCCCGATCTTATCTGGACGCACAACCGCGACGATCGCCACCAGGACCACCGGCTGGCCGGTGACCTGACATGGAATACGTGGCGTGATCACCTGATCCTCGAATACGAGATCCCGAAGTGGGATGGTGATCTGGGGCAACCCAACTTCTATGTTCCGCTGACGAGCGCGACCGTGCAGCGCAAGGTGGACGTTTTGCTCTCGACATTTACGACGCAGCAGGCCAAGCCCTGGTTCGACGAAGCCACCTTCCGCGGCCTGCTCCGGCTGCGCGGCATCGAGTGTCGCGCGGCGGAAGGCTATGCGGAGGCCTTTCACGCGCGGAAGCTGGGCATTCGTCCGTGACCTCGCGAGTGCGGCTTTTCCCCCGTATCACGGTGGGCGTCCCGGTCTTTAACGGCGAACGTTACCTGGCGGCCACGCTCGATTCGCTCCTCAATCAAACGATCGACGACTTCGTCGTGCTCGTGGGAGACAACGCGTCGACTGATGGGACTGCGGAGATCATCCACGCGTACGCCGCTCGCGACCGTCGCGTGCGTCACGTCCGGCACCCGCGCAACCTCGGTGCGGCGGCGAATTATAGCCGCCTGTGCGAGCTGAGTGAGACCGAATTTTTCCGCTGGTCGGCCGCCGACGATTGCTCGCAGCCCCGATTTCTCGAAGCGTGCCTCGAAGGGCTGGAGCACGATCCCGATGCCGTACTGGTCTATCCCCGCATCATGATGATCGACGCGCGCGGCGAGCCCATCGAAGAGTATGACGAAGGCCTGCATCTCCCGCAGACCCGCGCGGCAGTCCGCTTTTTCACCCTGCTTCGAAACACCCGACTCTGCAACGCACTGTATGGAGTTGGCCGGACGGCAGTCTTCCGGCGTACGCGGTTGCTCGGGTCCTATCGCGGCTCGGACATTGTGTTCCAGGCAGAGTTGAGCCTGTATGGCAAGATCCTCGAGGTGCCCGAGACTCTCCTCCTGCGACGCATGCATGCCGATTCCTTCACCAGGATGACGCGTGAGCAGCAACGGGAGTTCAACAATCCCAATCGGAGTGGGGGCGCGGAGTTGTATCACTGGCGGCACATGGGTGAGCACCTCCGCTCGGTTGTACGAGCGCCGCTTTCGCTCGGTGAGCGCCTTCGGCTGCTGACGGGGCTTGCACGGCACGCCGCGTGGGCGCGCGGAGAGTTCGTCGAGGAGCTCGTCGCCGCCACGCGCACCCTCGTAACGCGGACTGGGCCATGACGCGGGCCGCGCCGGTGATCGGCGTGTGGGGGCACTACGCGGACGCAAACCTCGGCGACGACGCGTGCCCCACCGCCCTGGTCCACCACCTCAAGCGCCTCGTTCCGAGCGCGAGCTTCGTGCTGTTCTGCCGCTTTCCCAAGATCGCAGCGGCACGCTGGGGACTGCCCGCTCATCCCGTACGCCCATTGTCCCCCGGCGAAAGCGGCCCTCGAGAGTTGCCGTCCCCGCTGTTGCCGGGGGCCGCGCAGCACGCACCGGATGTGCCCAGATGGCGCGCGCGGGCCCGCGCCATCCCGCTGCTCCGCGCGGTCGTCCGCGGGGCCCGGGTCATCGTGGACTGCGGGCGCGCACTCCCGGCGGAGCTCAGCTTTTTCTGGCAGTCCTATCGCCGCCTGCGCGGTATCGACCTCTTGGTGGTTGCCGGCTCGAATCCGCTATTCGACTTCTTCGGTGGCTTCTGGGGATATCCATACCGGACGTGGCAATGGGCGTTGCTTGCTCGGCTGCGCGGCGCGCGAGTCGCGTTCGTCAGCGTCGGCGCCGGCCCGATTGTGTCCGCGCGCTCTGGACGGTTGCTCGCGCGCGTGCTACGACGCGCAGACTATGTCTCGTTCCGCGATGAGGGCTCCCGCCGCCTCATGCGCCAGTACGGCTTCGCAGGACCAGACCACGTATGTCCCGACCTGGCCCAGAGCCTGCCGTCCGATGTCCGCCCAGGCACCCGGAGCGAACACCTGCGCGTCGGGATCAACCCGATGATCGTCCACCACAAGACGTTCTGGCCAGTGACCGATCCCGATCTCCAGCGGCGCTATATGCAAAGTCTCGCCGCGCTCGCGGCCAGACTCGTTGCGAGCGGGCACGACGTGTTTTTCTACGGCACCCAGACAAGTGACCAAGTGACGGCCGAGGAAACCCGGGCAGCGATGCGAGCTGCCGCTCCCGCGCTGCAGCTCCCAGCATTCGTGATGCCCGCATCCGTCACCCAGCTTCTCCAGCTTTGCGCGTCGTGCGATCTCCTGGTTACCACCAGGTTCCACGGAGCGATCTTTGGCGTTGTCACTGCCCGCCCGACGCTCGCTATTTGCTACCAAGCGAAGACGCGCGAAGTCCTGGAGGCCGCTGGGCTTGGGGCGCATGCCATCGACTTCGAGCACGTCAGCGCGGAGCGTCTGGGTGCGGCGTTTGATCGCCTGCGTGCGGAACGCCACAGCGTGGAAACCAGGTTACGCCAGCACACCATCGAGCTCCGCGCCCGTCTCGATCGCCAGTATGAACAGATCGCCCAAGTGGTGGGGAGCGAGGCAACGGATGATCTGTCGTTTCCCTACCATTCGCGCAGACCGGACGTCGCGGGGACGCTGTCATGACCGGCGCTCCGAGCATGCTTCGGAGTACGATCGCAAACTGGGCGGTGTTCGTCGTGGTCGCCGCCACGAGTTTCCTGCTTTCTCCGTTCATCATTCATCATCTCGGCAATACTGCGTACGGCACGTGGGTCCTTCTCGGATCGTTCGTTGGATATCTCGGACTGCTCGACTTTGGGGTGCGCGGTGCGGTGACCCGCTACGTGGCGAACGAGCATGCGGCGGGAGACCATCGGGGCGCGTCAACCACGGTCCGGGCCGCCCTGCGCCTGTTCGCGGGCCTCGCTCTCCTGACGGCGGTGATCGCCGGCCTGCTGGCGCTCTGGCTCGACGACCTATTCCGGATCCCACCCGAACTCATCGACGAAGCGCGAATTGTGGTGCTGTTGGGAGGAGCCGCCGTCGCCGTCTCGTTCGTGGGTGGGGTGTTTGGAGGCATCGTCGGGGGCTTACACCGGTTCGATCTCGACGGTGCCGTCGAAATCGCGATCACGCTGCTTCGTACCGTCGCTGTAGTCGCCGCACTGCTGGCGGGGTACGGCCTCATCGCGCTGGGACTGATCCAGCTTGCCGTGTCGGTGTTGCGCGCGAGTGTGGCGTTCGTTCTGGCCCGCCGCCTCTATCCAGAGTTATCGCTCCGGAGCGACGCCCCCACCAGGCAGGCGACAAAGCAGCTTCTGGCATTCAGTCTATTCTCCAGCCTGATCCAGCTGTCTGGCATTCTGATCTACTACAGCAATTCAATAGTCATTGCCGCATTTCTCCCCATCGGCTTCGTGACGTACTACGCCATCGCCGCAAATCTCGCGGACTACGCCCGTCAGGTTGTCGCGGCCATCAGCCGAGTGATCACACCGCGCACCAGCGCAGCGCTCGCGACGGGCGGCATTGATTCCGTGCGTACCGTCGTGCTGTCCGTGGGGCCCGTGGCCACCCTGGTGACGGCGCCGATGGCAATCACCTTTCTGCTCCGGGGCGAACGGTTCCTCGACCTGTGGATGGGACCTGCCTATGGCGCGACCACGGATCAGGTACTGATTATCCTCGCGCTGGCGGTGTGGCTGGCTGGGGGACGATTGGTTGCCGCGGCCGCACTCATCGGAATCAATCGCCATCAGGGGTTGGCTGTCGCGGTCGCTTTGGAAGCTGGCGCCAACCTCGGCGTGAGCATTCTCCTCATCAAGCCCTTGGGGCTCGTCGGTGTGGCACTGGGCATGACCATTCCCACGATGATCGTGGATCTGATGTTTTTGCCGAGATACTGCGCGCATCACCTGCGCATCCCGAGCGTCGAATTCTTGACACGGGTGTGGCTGTGGCCAAGCGTGGCCTGTACGGCGTTTGGGTTCGCGACTTACGCCGTCGAGCGGTGGATGACGGCTGATTCGCTCGGCGTCTTCTTCCTGCAAGTCGCCGCGTTGTTGCCGCTCGTTGGCGTGGGAGCGGCATTCACGATGTTTTCCAAATCAGAGCGCGGCCGATTGGCGACCGATTGTGTAAAGTATTTGCAACAGCTACGCCCGCGGTGGTCCGTTCGCGTCGCGTCCGACGACTCACCGTAACCAATTGATCACACAAGAGTTGAGTCAGCAGGCGCTCCGGTCATGCTGGCCCCATTGATGCACTGGCGGTAGCCAATGCGCGTCCTGCTGCTCAGTCAGGCATTCCCCCCCGACCCCGAGGTCGGTGCGCTGCGGAGCGCCAAGGTGAGTGAAGCCTTGGCTGCCGCGGGCCACCGGGTCGAGGTTGTCACCACCCGACTCCCGGGCGAGGCGCAGGCGGTTCGACCCGCCGGCCGGGGCGTGACCGTTCACACCGTGCGTCCGATCCCACACCCGCGAAAGGCGTATTTGTGGGCGAAGCATTGGCTGGGTCGGAACGGCACATCGCCCTCCACTCACGCGGACCTTCGGGCGCCGGGCACAGCGACGTGGAAACGATACCTCCTCTCTCTCATGTGGCTGCCAGACGAGCACCAGGCGTTCATTCCGGCGGCGCTGTGGAAAGTTTGGCGGATCCATCGCCACAGCGGCGGCATGGACCTGCTATACACTACCGCGCCGCCGTTCTCCGCTCATCTCGCCGGGCTGATCCTCAAGTGGACGACCGGCATCCGTTGGGCGGCGGAGTTTCGCGATCCGTGGACCGACAACCCGGCAAAACCTGCGCGACTGCGTACACGGCTGAGTGACGCCATCGAGCGGCGGCTCGAGCTGCTCTGTCTCAGGAATGCCGATCATGTTGTGAGCGCAACCGACGCCATCAACGATCTGCTGAAGAGCAAGTTGACTCCCCGTGCACGTCAGCAGTTTGTGGTGGCGCGCAACGGCATCGACCAACTCATGCCGTCCCCCCCGCCTCGCCCGCCCCGCCCGCCCCGATCCACCAATCTCGCGGGACCGTTCCGGATCGTGCACGCAGGCAGTCTGTACCACGGCCGCGATCCCCGTCCGTTTCTGCGCGCCCTCGCGGCACTGCGGCAGAAGGGCAGGTTCGCGGAGGGCGAGGTACAGATGGAATTCGTTGGAGACAACCGCTGGTTCGGTGATGTGTCTGTCGAGCGGTTTGCGCAAGACCTCGGCATAGCATCCATGGTGCGGTTCTACGATTGGTTACCACATAGCGCATGTCTCCAGATCTTGGAGCGGTCAGACCTTCTCTTGCTGCTCGCACAACACCAGCCCGCTCAAGTCCCCAACAAGTTGTTCGAGTACCTCGGCACGCGGAAACCGATCCTCGCCTTCGTCGACGCTCAGGGGGAGGGCGCCCGCATGTTACAACGTGCCGGCGGCCACTACCTGGTTATGGAAGACGGCCTGCCGGCGGCCGAAGCGGCCCTCGAGAAAGCATTGACCGACGCGTGGGCGACCGGAGTGGGAAACGAACGGAGCGATGAGTCGGTCTTACGCGAGTGGACGACCGAGCGTCAGATGGGCCGGTTGCTCACGGCGCTACAAGCATAGCTCGGATGCATCCCGCCAACGCAGTGGTCGCTGCACGCCAGGTATCGCGAGTGCACTCGCACAAGAAAACGCGGGTGATGTTCTGCATTGACAACATGCAGATCGGCGGCACTGAGCTCAACGCGTTGCGCACCGCGGAACGTCTGAATCGCACCCGGTTCGACGTGTCCGTGATCTGCCTGCAGCGCGGCGGCCCCCGCGGCCCCCTGGTCGCCCGCTACGAAGCCGCCGGGATTCCCGTAATTCCGCTACCGCTCGGAAAGCTTTACGGCGTCAACGCGCTCCGACAGGGTCTTCGATTGGCGATACTGCTCAGGCGGCAGCGCGTGGACATCTTCCACGCACACGATTTCTACAGCAACATCTTCGGGATTTGCTGGGCGCGGCTGGCCGGCACGCCCGCCGTCATCGCCAGCAGGCGCTGGTGGACGTGGCCACCCGGCCGCGTGCAGCGCGTCCTGAACCGCCTCGCATCGCGCCTCGCCCACCGGGTCCTCACCAATAGCCCGGCAATCGAGGAGATGCTCCACCGGAGCGAGGGTTTCCCGCGGCAGCAGGTGGTCGTCATTCCGAATTTCGCAGATGACCACACGCTCGCCGCCCTGGCCCCTGAGCAACGCGTGAGACTGCTGCGCGAGTTTGGCGTCCCGGCGCGCGCCTCCGTAATCGGTGCGGTGGCCGGCTTGAACCCCGTCAAAGACCACGCGACGCTGCTGCGCGCGGTCGCCCTGATGAGGCCGCGCTGGCCCGAGCTGCACGTCGTGATCGTGGGAGGCGGGCCGTGCCGATGCACGTTGGAAACTTTGGCAGATCGGCTGGATCTCGGCGGGCGTGTGCACTTCACCGGCATCCGACACGACGGACCACGACTGCATCAGTTGTTTGACGTATCGGTGCTCTGCTCGCTCAGCGAGGGCGTCCCGAACACGCTGCTCGAGGCCATGGCTCAAGCGGTACCGGTGGTGGCAACCGACGTCGGGGGTACGCGTGACCTGGTGTCGGACGGCACCACGGGCCTTCTCGTGCCGCCGGCAGCCCCGGAACGTCTGGCGGCTGCGCTGGACGCCTTGCTCACTAATCCAGCGCGCGCTCGTGCTATGGCCCTGGCGGCGCAGCGGCACGTGCGCGACCACCTCAGTGCTGGGCGCGTGGTTGCGTCGCTCGAAGCGTTGTACAGCGACCTGGTGCGACAGACATGACCTCCACCGCGGTGGACAAGGCCTGGTACAACCGGTTCTACGGAGAGCGATCGGATCGAGATCTCATCGTTCCCCCCCAGATCGTCGAGCGCTACCGTCGGCCACTGCACCCCGAGCTATTCCATCTCGAGAGATGGCATGAACTCGTCGGAGACGTCCGGGGCAAGAGGGTTCTGTACATCGGATGCGGGGTCGAATCGTCCGTGATTCTGCTCGCGCTGCGCGGCGCGCGGGTTTGCGCGTTGGATCTCGCACTCGAAGCGCTGCGTGACCAGCGACACATGGCAAGCGCAAATGGCACACGAGACCGGACACGCCTTGTGGTCGCTTCGTGCGCGCAGCTGCCGTTCGACAACGACTCGTTCGACCTTGTGGTGGGCATCGGAATCTTGCATCACCTCCAGCAAGACCTGGATACGCCGTGCGCGGAGGTGTCACGCATTCTCAAGCCGGAGGGCTTCGCCGTTTTCGAAGAGCCGATCATGCGGAGCGGCATGCTCAAACGGCTCCGGACGTACGTACCGGTCCCTCCCCCGCGGGATGCTTCGCCCGAGTGTCGGCCTCTGGAAGGAGACGCGCTGGATCATTTCGCACGCTACTTCCGGGCGGCCACCTATTCCTTTGGCTTCCTTTCACGTCTCGAACGGCTGATCCTCCGCGGTGTGCCGCTTGAATTCGCGCCCTGGTGGCGGAAGGGAACGGTGTACGGGCTCCATTACATCGACTACCTGTTGTTCCATATCCGCGGCTTCGAGCGCTTTGCCGGTGTGGTCGTGTTGAAGCTTTCACGGCGCTTCACGTGATCACTCCCCCCCCTCCTGTCCCAGCGACCGTGCCAGAGACGCGCGTGGTCTGGACACTCATTTATGTGGCGTTTCTGGGCTACATCTTCGCGGTGACGACCTTCCGGCTGCCGATTGGCGAGGCCTCCATGATCGCCGGGCTGCTCGGGTTGCTCCTCCAACAAGAACGCATGCGGCTCCCGGCCATCCTCGGGTGGTCCCTCGTCTTCCTCGGGTGGTGTCTGCTGGGCTACTTCCGCAGTCCCTTCCCCACGGCGGTGTGGGTAAACGTGGTCCTGCTCGCCAAGCTGTGCCTGATTATGCTCGTCGCCGCAAATGCGTTACGCTCCCCGGGGCAAGTGCGGTTCTTCATGATCTTCTTCCTGGCGTGTTACGCGCTGTTTCCCGTCCGAGGAGCAATCTTCAACTATTTTGCGAACTACACACTGTTCGGACGCGCACTCTGGAACTATACGTACGACAACCCCAACGACCTCGCCGCCATTACCCTCCTGCTCCTCTCCGTCGCCGCGGCGTTGCTCGCAACTGAACGCACCCGGTGGATTCGGTGGTGCGCGTTCGCCGGGCTTGCGGTGCTGCCCCTCTTGATCCTCATGACTCAGTCGCGTGGCGGTTTCGTCGCGCTGTGCGTGTTCACGGCCGTCGCCATGTTCACGCAACACCGACGGCGGCGTCTCCAAACCGCGGTTATCGTGGTCGCGCTGGGCCTCGCGGTTGTGGCCGTGGCGCCCTCCGGTGTGTGGACGCGGGTCAAGGGCCTGGCCCAAGTCACGGGGAATCTGGACAACGTCGATCCGGAGGGCTCCGCGAAGTCGCGCTACGAGATCTGGCGAGTCGCGACGACGATCATCGGCGATTACCCGATGACTGGGGTCGGGTGGGGGGCATACCCATTCGCGCACGCGAATTACGCAGGGCTCAGCGGCGTCGACCCAAGCGCGCGCGGGGCGCGCGATACGCACAGCACGTATCTGAACGTGCTCGCGGAAACGGGATATCTGGGCCTTCTGCTGTTTCTCGGGCTCCTCTGGTCTGTCGTGCACCTGGCCGAGCGTGCTCGACGCCTGTGTCGACGGGTGCAGCCGCGCCTCGCGCTCCAAATCATGTATCTCGAACTCGGCTTGCTGGCTTTCCTCGTCGCCGGGATCTTCGGTTCCTTCGCCAAACTGTCCTTTCTCTACCTCCATCTCGTGTTGCTCTGGGCGGTCACACAGAACGCCCTGCGCGCTCTTCCGTCGCGGAGGCCCGTCGTGCTCCCCGATCTGGCGGAGGTACCCTAGCGGTGTGCGGTATCGCCGGTGTGGTCGGCATCAGGGATCCCGCGACCCGTCTTCAGGTCGTCGAGCACATGGTGCACGCGTTGGCCAGGCGAGGACCGGACAGCGAAGGCCTCGCGTGCTGGCGCGGCGTGGCCCTGGGCCACCGCAGGCTCGCCATCTTCGACCTCAGCGATGCCGGCCGCCAGCCGATGATGTCCTCGGACCGAACGCTCGGTGTCGTATTCAACGGCGCGATATACAACTTTCGGACGCTGTCGGCCGACTTGGTCGCCGCCGGAGCCGAGTTCCAGAGCAAGACAGACACAGAAGTTTTGCTTCACGGCTACCGCCGTTGGGGCATCGAGGGACTCGTATCACGCCTGCGGGGCATGTTCGCGTTCGCGCTGTGGGACAACACGACTCGCGAACTGTTTCTCGTTCGCGATCGTCTCGGAGTGAAGCCGCTGGTGTACGCCGCGCAGAACGGCTCCATCGCCTTTGCCTCGACCACGCGCGCGCTGCGCGCGGGGGGGTGGGCCGAGGAGATTGACGAGCGAGCGCTCGCGGAATACCTCGAATTCGGCTTCGTAACCGACCGTCGCACCATCTATCGAGGTCTCACGAAGGTTCCCGCCGCGTCCATCGTACGCTGGCACGAGGGCGTGCTGCAAACGCGCGAGTACTGGACCCCACCTGCGGTGCAAACGTCCAGCCGGACCTCATTCAATGACGCCGTAGATGAGACCGAGCGCCTGTTTCTCGCAGCGGTGAAACGACGCCTCGACGCCGATGTCCCCGTGGGTTCGCTCCTCAGTGCCGGGATTGATTCAGGTTTGGTCTGCTGGGCAGTCAAGCAGCTCGGCGCGGACCTGACGGCGTTCACCGTGGGCACGCCCGGGAACGCCGAAGACGAGAGTGCGGACGCGTGCGCGACGGCTGCCGAGTTGGGAATACGCCATCGGGTCCTGTCCCTGCGTCCAACCGACGAACTGGACGTCGCTGAGCTGGTGTCAGCATACGGAGAGCCATTCGCGTGCGCATCCGCCCTTGGCATGCTGCGCGTGTCTCGGGAAGTCGCGAGCGCCGCGAAGGTTCTGCTCACCGGCGACGGCGGGGACGATGTATTCCTCGGTTACCCGCGGCATCGTCATCTGTGGCTCGCCCAAATGTTGGCGAGGATGACGCCAGGCGTGGCCGGCGCGTGGTGGCGATCAGCGCGCGGAGCGCTCGAACACTCGAAGACGCTCCGCCGGCCCATCCATTTCGCCGACTACGTGACTGGTGGACTTGGTGCGTTTCTCGACGCTCATGACGGCCTGCCGACGTATCGCCAGAAGGGACTCCTGGGCGATCGCCTGTCGGCCGCGACGATCGACCAACGGGGTCGTCCGTGGTCCGTCGACTCCGGTCGCCACGTACTGACAGAATACTTGGCGCATGACCGCCAGACGCAGTTCGTCGCGGAATACCTCACCAAGGTGGATGGCGCTACTATGCACCATGGGCTCGAAGCACGATCCCCATTCTTTGATCAGGAGCTCTGGGAATTTGCCTCTGCCCTGCCGTACGGCGTGCGCCTTCACCATGGTCGCCTCAAGGCAGTGCTGCGCGAGCTCGCTCGGCGTCGGATCGGCAAGCGAGTAGCCGCTGGACGTAAGCGGGGTTTCCGCGTCCCGGTCGAGCGGTGGCTCGTCGGGCGCTGGCTGCCCACGGTCGAAGCGACAATGCGCGAATCGCGGCTTGCCGAGCATGGCTGGATCCGCTCAAAACATGTCGTCGCGGAGCTGGCAGCCTCCAAGCAGCGTGGATGGGCACCGCACCAGCTTTGGTATCTGTTCGTGCTCGAAATGTGGATGCGCGCCGAGACCGCGAGCGGAGATCGGTTCGCGACCCACTCTTCTGGAGGAGTGCTTGTATGACTGCGATTGGTGTCAAGCTGATTCAGCGTGTAATCGTTGGTCTCCTGATTGTCGCATCGGTGCATTGCAAGACCACGGCGGATGGCGGGACCCCTCCCCCGGCTCCCCCGCCGCCGCCCCCACCAGGACCGACGGACCCCGCGTTGCCGACACTGCTCAACACGCAGTACAGCGCGCCGACCGGGACGACGATCACTGTGCCGGTGGGCGGCAACTTCCAGGCTGCGCTGAACAATGCCCAACCGGGCGATCAGATCACGCTCGCCGCCGGCGCCACGTACACCGGCCCCTTCACGCTGCCCGTGAAGACCGGCACGGGCTGGATCATCATCCGCTCCTCGACGGCCGACGCCAACCTACCGGCCGAAGGGCAGCGCATGAAGCCGTCCTTCGCCGCCGTGCTTCCGAAAATCGTCAGCTCGAATTCGGAACCGGCCATCCTTACCGACCCAGGAGCCCATCACTATCGCTTCATCGGGGTGGAGATCACCACGACGTCGAACCTCAACTATGGGCTCGTGCTGCTGGGCGACGGCTCGCAGGCCCAGAACACCATGGCCAAGGTGCCGCACGACCTGATCCTCGACCGCACCTACATCCACGGTAACGCGACGGGCAATCTGAGTCGCTGCGTCGGACTCAACAGCGCCGCCAGTGCCGTGATCGACTCGTACGTGAGCGAGTGTCACACGAAAGGCGCTGACGCCCAGGCGATCGCCGGCTGGAATGGCCCCGGCCCCTTCAAGATTGTCAACAACTATCTGGAAGGCTCGGGGGAGAATGTGATGTTCGGAGGCGCCGACCCCGGCATCCCCAACCTCATCCCGTCAGATATCGAGATCCGCCAGAACTACTTCCTTAAGCCGCTGGCCTGGCGCACCAGCGGCTCGTGGACGGTGAAGAACCTGCTCGAGCTGAAGCTCGGGCGGCGCGTACTGATTCAGGGCAACATCTTCGAGAACTCCTGGGCCGATGCGCAGACCGGTTTCGCGCTGGTGTTCTGGTCAGCCAACGAGACGGGCCCAACCACCTGGGCCCAGACGGCCGATGTCTGGGTGCGCGAAAATATTATCCGGCATGCGGGCGCCGGGCTGCAGCTGACGGACAAGGGCGACTTCCCGGCCGTCCCCGTGGCGCGGGTGCGCTTCGACAATAATCTCTGGATCGACATCAATACCAGCTGGAGCGGGCAGTTCGGACGGCTCTTCCAGGTCGCCAGTAACACCGATCAGCTAACCGCGATCAAGTTCCATCATCAGACCGGATTTGCCGACAACACCATGATCACCGTCGCCAGCGGCGCGACGCAGCAGTTCGAGTTCCGGAACAACATCGTGGCCCACGGCAACTTCGGCATCAAGTCCGACGACGCCGGCGATGGCACCGCGACCCTCAATCTCCACATGCCGGGGTGGTTGTTTGCCGGGAATGTGCTGATCGGCGCGCCGAGCGCGAGCTATCCCGCCGGCAACTTCTTTCCCGCGAACGTGGCTGCGGTCGGGTTCGTAAACGCCGCCGGGGGCGACTACCGTCTCGCCGCGTCGAGCCCTTATAAAGGACAGGCCACCGATGGCACGGATCCCGGTGCAGACATCGCGGCCGTCCTCTTCTGGACCAATGGCGTCGACCAGTAGCGCGGAGCCGATGTGTTACACGAACGCAACACGTCGGCTGGTGAGCCTGGGCCAGAGCCAACCGGGGCTGAAGGGCTCGCCCCGGGCGACGGGTGCGAAACTTGCCCCCGAGCAGTGACACCATGTCCCACACCCAGTTGCGTGGTCTATCCGTCGCCCTCGCGGCGCTGGTTGCGTGTTCACCTCACGGAGCCGTCGAGCCGCCGGGTGGTGAGTCACGCCTCATCGTAACCGCCGACGTCTCCGGCACGTCGGTCGCGACCATCGTGGTGGAAGTCACGGCACCCGACCTTCCGGCGGGGCTGCTTTTCAATATCCCGATCAGCAACAGCGTCGCGTCTGGGACAATCACACTCCGCGCGGGCTCCGGTCGGAACATTACGATGCGCGCCTATGACGCCGGCGGCGTCGAAACGCACAGCGGTTCGGTGACGATCGACATTCACGCAGGCACCAATGCGACGATCTCGCTGGTGTTGATCCCGCTCACGGGCGACGTACCGATCCAGGTAACGTTGGGAAGCTTCAGCGTGACGGTAACGCCGTCCACAATCAGCGTCGCGGTCGGGGAAACTGCGCAGCTAACAGCGCTGATCAAGGACTGGAACGGGAATCCCGCGACCGCGAGCGTCGCCTGGGCGACCTCCGACCCCGGCATCGCCTCCGTAGACGCGTCTGGGCTGGTGGCGGGGACGCGTGCTGGGATTACCACGATAGCCGCCACGTTTCGAGGAACCACTGGGACCGCGACGGTTACCGTCGGTCCCTAGCGCGACGGGGGCGGTGGCCCTCGTACTCGTATTCGTGCTCGGTCTCGGTTCGTGCGTTCCGAACGAGCCCACCGGATCGCAC
>Ga0137397_10000510_pt1 | contig 26784 bp, 19 predicted proteins | sample czorhiz116metaG_FD_106658 | JGI IMG/M metagenome (GOLD analysis project Ga0137397, IMG submission 106658) | Vadose zone soil microbial communities from Angelo Coast Range Reserve, California, USA - czorhiz1.16 metaG | ecosystem: Environmental > Terrestrial > Soil > Vadose zone | place: USA... | reverse complement strand
TGGCGCTATCATGAGCACGATCATTTCGAGGCCATTGGGTGCCACTGTGCTGATCCCAAAAGGAAAGGGATGGACCGTTTGCGGAGAATCTTGCTGCCACTGTTGGCAATTTCCTTCCTGATCTCTGCCCAAGGGGCGGAAGTTGGTGAAGGAGTGATCCAAGGTGTGGTCCTAGGTGAAGGCGCACAGCCAGTTCGTAGCGCAAAGGTGCACGCCGAGTTGAAAGGCGTCAAGAGAATTCGCTACGTCGAAACCGACGAGAACGGTTTCTTTCTAATCGACCAATTGAAATTCGGTACATACTATGTTGCCGCTAAGAAGGAAGAGGAAGGATACGGGGACATTGGTTTTTCGTTTTTCAACGACCAACCTCTCCCGACGACTCAGATTTCCGCTCAGCATAGAATTGCGGATGTGGTCATAAATCTGGGGCCGAAAGCAGGAATACTTACGGGCACGATCAGTGATGCGGCCACCGGCAAACCAATACCCGCTGGTTTTTGGTTGGTGCAGGCGAAGGACCGCAACAAGTGGATGAGTACGTCGGCAGCGCCAGACTTTCGGGTGTTGATTCCGTCCTCGAAAGAAATGGAAGTGAAAGTCTCTGCACCCGGGTATGAGGATTGGGTTTACCCCAACCCTGCCATTCCATCTCAAGTTCTACGTATGGACCCGGGTTCCGAAATTCATCTGGACATACAGTTGAAACCGGCGCACGAGCGGAGCCTTCCCGTTTCCAAATTCTTGATTCCTGACGGATACATTGGTTGGTTACGTGTGGAGTATGAAGTTGAATGTTTTCCGCCAATCCCTGTCGAAGATGGAGTGAGAATTCTTCGATTTGCTGGTGCCAACGTGTTAGAGACTTCTTCTTCGATGCCTGAGGATGCGGCCGAACGGGAGTACTTTTACTACGCGGCAGATGGTTCCGAGCGAAACTTGGCGGCAGACTATCGAAACGGAAATGGCGTGATTTGGAGAGAAAGCCCCGGCTCTCGTGGCGGAAAGATGAAAATGTTCATATTTTTCGTGGGGACTGAGGAACAGTCCAAGAGCCGACTACTCCCCGGATTTCCGGCTCCTTCCTGTCCGTGAGCTAACCGGTAACTTGGCTACTGAAACCCAAGAACTTTCGGGAGAGGTGCGCAGGACGCCTGTGGCGGCCTGCGAATCTCAAATTGCTTGCGGGGGTCAGATTTGAACTGACGACCTTCGGGTTATGAGCTTCACAGAAAAGCAGGACAAAAATCTCATAAATGCTTGCTGTGGCGTTGCTTAGCTGCTAATCCAAACAACGAATTTCTCCTGTGAATTGTACCGAAGTTGTACCGAGTCAGCATTGGCGGATACGAGCGTCTACTGCTGAGAGAATTTGCTCAGGCGCTTGAGTCAGGTGCAACGAAAGCAAAAATCCGCTCTAAGCGCCTTACAGAGCTAAAAAGTGATTGAAACTTCTTTGAACCTAACTTCAGTTGAGGCGCAAAAGTTGATTGCTGCCGCCGTGGCTTTGACGAACTAACTTTTCTGCGATCACTTTGTCCGCGTCGATCCTGTGCCACTCGATGGCAATTTCTTCAATGGTTCGGCCGCAAGCCAAGACATTTTTCGCAGCGTCCTCTACGGTATAGAAACCGTCAGCATATTGTGGCGGCCGAACATAGAGGTAGATGTTGTCTTCCATCGAGGTTCCCGGTTTATAGTACGAAACGTTCGCGAGTGGGCTGGTGTCGTTGGGTGGTGGAAAAACTTTGGGTTTCCTGCGTGTATCAGACCACTGTTTGTTAAGAGCCGAGAGTTCCTGCATCAGGTCGTTTGGAAAAAGCCCAAGATGGATGTTCGCTTCAAGCAGTAACGAGAGTCCGTACACATCTTTGTCTTTATCGGGCATTCCAGAAACAACTCGCGCAGCCTTGGCGTTTATAAGACGGACTGCACAAGCGGTTTTTCCCGCCTTCCGCTCAGAACAAGGCTCCAGCGTCGTGTATACAGTGCAGCCGCTCAGATCGACATGGTCTACATCTGCTTCATTGAGCTTTTTCAGGGCACAAAATTCAGCGTGCCTACCTTCGTCCGTCTCGCCTCGAAATCCTGTGGAGATAATTTGCCCGTCATTCACGACAACGGCTCCAACGTAAGGATGAAGCTCCCCATCGTTCTCGTGGACACTCTTTTTCGCCAACTCCACCGCCAGTTCGCAGAACTTTCTGTCCCGAGGAAGAAATATCGAGTCTGCACCTTCGTCGGTCAGAAAAATGTCTACAAGCGATTCTCCCTGTATTGGGTTGCCCTGCGTGGTGAGATGTCCGCTTGTGAGTGCGGTCTTGTACATGTGGGTTTGCGGCGTGTCTGCGGTAGTTAGATAAGTGTTTCTGTCTACGGTCTGACCGCCACGAAAGGCAGCAAGGAAGTCGTGGTAGTTGCCGGGGAACTGCGTAAGCTGCGGATACAGATGTCCCGGTGACAGCTTCGTTTTAATAAGCAAGACGCCCTCTGGTACAAAAATCGTTCCCGTGAAGACAACGTTAGCAGAAGCGAAGGATTGCCATCAATTCAGCGCACTGTGCGGCTCTGACTGGAGCATACTAACGACGACATGACCGCGATTGCGTCAGCGTTTACATCCGAAGGCTTTGTCATCGGCGCAGATGGCCGACAGTTGGATAAAGACAAAAAGATATTCACTGAGTTTTCGCAAAAGATTTTCAATTTCAGACATCGACACGTCAATGTCGTCTACGCATGGTGTGGAGAAACACGTGTAATCAACCAGTCCAATGAAGTGATATTCGATCTTTACACGATAACTGACGCGGCTTTGAGTGCTGCCTTTCAAGTAGCAGGCAGACAATTCTTCCCCTCCATACGGCAGATTTGTACGGGCATCTACGAGGGCATTATAAAAAGCCCCGTCGTGCGACAGATTACTAACGCGGATTCTTCGCCGGAGTCAAAGGCGAGAATGCTTTTGAATGGCTATTTCGGTGGGCAGCCGTTTATGGCTGAATTCCACGTTCGAGAGACAGACAGAATAACAGTGCAGGCGGAGAATTGTTCGATGCCTCTATCTTCGCCTACGAGGTATCTGTTCAACGGTTGTGCCCGTCAAAATGGGAAATATAAAAATGTTTTGCCCACGACTACGCGCGAGGCTCTAAGACTTATATCGGATTACATTCAAGAGTGCATCGACAACTCCGACCCGGATTGCTTGGGCATCGGTGGTCATCGACATATCGCGCATCTCACCTCCGATGGCTTTTATTGGATTGACGCACCCACAAATTCGAATCCTGCCAGTCCTCGCAACTTAGGCTCTTGAGTTTTGGAAGCACCGAACCGCTGTCGATCCGGTGCTCATTTTCGCAAGCACTAGCGGACACGGAAGCCGATCCGCCTCAGCCGTCTCTTGTAGGGTCTTCGCTGTCTCGGTACGCGCTCACCCGTCTGGAAACACCTGCCCAACTGGCGCAGACGTGATCGCATTCGGCAAAAACCCGCAATCGTCGTACCCAACAACTCGGCGGCATCACCCGACGTCCCGACCGCCGCAATCGCTTCCATCGCTGGCAGCACGCTTGAATCGTCGCGTTTCACGAACTCCGAGAACTCGGCGAGCGCTTGCCTCGCGTCTCGCTGTCTTTCTTGCCGCTGACATCTTCTCCTCAGGTGCTCCGAGTGCCTGTGGCAGAACTCGTCGTCCACCTGATTGCGATCTGTGTCCTCACAATCGGCGGTCAACGACAGGTTGCCGGGGCGGCACAGCGGGTTTTTGATCCGTCTTGAGTGCATCGACCTGAACTTGTTCGCTAGGCACAGGTTGATGTAGTTAAAGGACCGGGCGCTGCTCGCTCCATAGTGCTTTTGCGGATCGAACGTCTGCACGACGTCCTCCTTGCCAGCCTCCCTATGCTTGGAGGCTGTTGGCAGGTATCGCAGGTAGATCAGAAGGTCTTGCGTCCCGTCTTCAACATCCTCTATCCGCGTTGACTTGCCCGCATGCCTTTTGAACCAGTTACGGACGTATTCGGGAAACCGTTCGTGGAACTCGTCAAAGTTCCTCGGCACCACGAACCCATCGTGCCCGATGTAGCGCCCGTCAAGAACTCTGAACGGGTCGGACTTCCGGTTTTCAACAGAAAAACTGGCAAAATTTATATCCTGATTCTCGACTGCGGCGGTATTGCTCTGCATGGAGACACTTCCTTTCGAAAGGAGATGAACTGCATGCGAGCCAGTCTAGGAGGTCGAGATGAGTTGACTGCGAGGGTTCAGCAAGCGTTGGCGCTGCCGACCAAGAAGCAAGCCGAAATGTCATGGATACCGTGGTCGCCGCGCTCGAAGCCACCCTGCTGAGCAATCTGGAAACGAATGGGTTTACGTTGAAGCTGGGCAGCTTCGGCAAGTTTTCAGTCCGGCACAAGACGGGAATTCTCAGGAGAATTCCATTCACGGGAGAGACGATCCTGACGAAGGATCGACGGAAGGTCAGGTTCATCAGTCTTGGCAGCCTGCGGCAGCGGGAGAGGATCAACTGAGGAAAACGGGGCTGGCTAGGCGCGACGTTCCGCACGCAGGATCGGCCTGTGCTATAAGTTTTCCATGCCCAAAATCACCGAGCGGTGGCTGCTCTTCAAGTACATCGCTGGTGAGTTTACGCCGCTGTCGAAGCCCTCAAGAAAAAGGAACAAGCGGAGAAGGCGCGGCTGAAGTATCCAGAACGTGAGCGCAAAGCGATTGGGATCGGCGTGATCCGAACCAAGGGTTAGTCTGGCATTCCGCGATCTGAGACAATCATCGTAAAGATGGCAGCACCTAACCTGACGTACCTACGTAAGCTGCTGGGAGATGCTTGGGTTGACGCCGAAGTGTTTGGTGAAAAACCGTCACACTGGCTTGGCCTTTGGCAGAAAAAGGACTCGGCCAATGCTTGGGTGCCATACACGGAGAGCTTGGTGCAAGCTGTCTTATCGAGTAAGCAAATCAGTTTCGATGCTGGGGTCTTAACGAACAAGCTCAAATCGCCTGATATTGTTTCCACGCTTGCGGAAATGGAATCAGCTGTGTTCTTGGCCGAGCAAGGTTTCACAGTTACATTCGAACCAACGGCACCCTTGAAGGGGCCAGACCTCCGTGCAGATTGGGAAGGAGTCCCGTATTTCGTCGAGATCAGGACGATAGGACGTTCAGAGTACGAAGAGCGTAGGAACTCGGTCACCAATGAAATATTCTCGAAGCTCAACTCCACTCCATCAAGCTACCGCGTCAGAGTTATCGTGAGCGACGAATACGAACCCGGTTCCGCCAAACTAAGAGAAGCAATCGCGGCTATCCTCACCTCCTTGGATGTCCTAAAAGAGCGTGGTGCCAAGAGTGCGAGACTGCACTTCGCAGACAAGGGAGACGCCGTGCTGGAGCTTCCGGACGGGAGCCTCAACGATAAGCATCAGAGCATCATGCGGAGGGCTGATTTCACTGTGGAGTTCGAGCACCTTGGGAAACAGCTAGCGGGGACACCAGCGTCTTACTTTGAGCCAATAAAGCATCCTCCCGAACCTGTCAAGGATCACGAACGCATGAAAAGAATATTGCAGAATAAGCGCAAACAATTGCCGAGCGGAGCAAGGGGAATTATCCTCTTTGATGTATCAGAACTCTTCATGCTCAGTGAGTTTTCCATTGAGCGAGCACTGTACGGGGACACAGTCGTCGAGTTCCCGCGTGTGAACAGTCCGGGCGAGGCAGTGGGGCAAGAAAACTGGAGAAGAAGCAGGAATGGATTTCTTCTGCAAACTTCTCGCGTGTCCGCAGTTGTGTTCCAAAGACGAGAACTTAAAGACGGATCATCTAAGATCGTCCGACAGGTTTATCCGACAAATCGAGGAGACGCCGATACGATTCGCCTCAATCTGGCAGAGCTAAAGCGTTTTGGAGATTTAGGGGACCATGAGCATCTTTCAGCGGAGAATGCGCCATTAGGCTAGACCAATGGCTGATTTCTCGGTGTCAGGGCTTGGAATGCTCATGAAGCTCCTTTTTTCAGACCATTGAATAACCAGCCGCCTTCCACGCTTCGACACCTCCCTTTAGCACCGTGACGTTCGTAAAGCCCTGCGCCTGATATTTGGCTGCCTGACCGACAGCACTCGCTTCGCCGGGTCAACCTCAATAGAAAATGATTTCCTGTGCCTTCGGCAGTGACGCCGCCCGTGACTGCAAGCTGGCGAAGGAGATGGACCCGTCCAGATTTAGCATCCGGCATTTGGCCTCGTCCTCATAGGCACAGACTAGTAGGGCTTGGTTTGCCTTTGTCTTTGCGTGCGCTTGTTGCACGCTGATTCGCTTGATGTCCGCCATCTGTCCTCCTTGTGCCATGCGATTATAACGCTCTGGAGTCTCGATTGCGTGGCGAAGCATTGGCTGAGAATATTAGTATTCCTACAATCCTTAAGCAAAATGACCTTGGACGAATTTCGCGAATCGCTCACAGCGGCCGAGCCGCCAGCCGGACTCACGCACGCCCTCGCGGGGCTATGGTGGGACGCCAAGGGCGATTGGAAGCGGGCGCACGAATCCGCGCAGCAAGATGAAGGCGTCGAGGGTTCGTGGGTGCATGCGTACCTCCACCGGAAAGAAGGCGATCAGGTCAACGCAGCCTATTGGTATCGTCGGGCTGGTAAACCCGTGTGCCGGGAGCCGCTCGACGAGGAATGGCTCAGCATTGTCGAAGGTTTGCTTGGCTGACCAAAGAGACAATGCGGCTGCGATGAAACTCTCGTTCGAGCAGGCACTCATCGAAGTCTGGCGGCAGGCGCTCGTGGAGAACGCCAAGACCGTCGAGCTAGGGTGTGAGCGTTACCCTGTACGGATCACTCTCAAGCGCGGACTGCGGCAGGTGGACTTCGTGTTCGAGGGAAAAGAGATTCGCGGTCTGGAACAGAACCCCCAGACCAAATCCCGCTGGGCACAGATGGCACGGTCTGGCAAGAAAGCGATGCAATTCCTCAGCGAGGGGCACTACGTGGCGAACGTCGTTGACGTGAAAGTGACTCTTTACGGTAGGTGAGTGAGAGGAGAGGCCAGGGATGGTCAATTCCCGGACCTTTGTGGGACGCGCACGCGCTCACAGAAAGCCCATTCCACAGCGATTTGGCTGCCCAGAGGGTTCGGGTCGGCTGAGGCGTTTCCGAGGCGGTGGAAGGTTTTGTGACCAGCTTAGCGGGTGGTTCTGTGGTTTGGGCTTGATACCGCCAGTCCGTTGGGGCAGAACGGATCATGGACGAGATTGATCGACGTCACCCCACTAAATCAGTCGGCAACAGCGCCGTAGCTCCGCCTGGACTGGCCGAGGATCTGCCATTAGTATCAGAAGTCACAGAAGTGAGGGTTCCTGAACCTCTAACGTAGATAAGGTTCCGTTAACAGCCGAATAATTGGGCATGTGAGATAAGCCTCGCCATGACAGAGTCTCTGGTGAAACTTGAACAGGCAATCCGGGATGCCGCCCTTCAATATTTTCGGTTGGTTTTGGTGGTTGGTGCTCCTGGTTCGGGAAAAACCGCTGCTCTGCAATCTGTTGCCCAGGATTTGCGTTGCCAGCTCGTTAACGTCAATTTGGAGCTGAGCAAGAGAATGCTCGATTTGACCCGAGGCCAGCGTTCCCGGCAGATTGAGCGATTGCTAAAAGACGTAATCGCTGCCGTATCTGGCGAAGTCGTACTCCTGGACAACTTGGAGATCCTTTTCGACACCAGCTTGGAGGTCGATCCTGTCCGTCTGCTCCAGGTGTCGAGCCGCAACCGAACTATTGTCGCCTCGTGGAATGGAAACTTTCAGGATGCGAGGCTGACCTATGCGGAACCCGGCCACCCTGAGTTCATCCAGTTCAATCATGTCGAGGCTACCGTCATAGCACTCGACGCAAGCATGGAAAGTTGAGGGAACAAACGTCGCCATGAGATACAGCGATCTGGTTAAGTTCGAGCCCATTGAGACTGTCATCCAGCTTGAGCAGGCTGATTCACCTGCCGCCGTTCGGCAACTGGTCCAAACGTTTGTGATTTCGGAACGGATGGGCGAGCAGTTGTGCGATCTGGTGTTCCCGAACCTACAGTTCGATTCGCCTGCCGAAAACAAGGGAGTTCTGATCGTCGGCAACTACGGCACGGGCAAAAGCCACTTGTTGTCCTTGATTTCCGGATTGGCCGAGCATCTCGAAATGGTCCAATTCGTCAAGAATCCGAAAGTGACTAAGGCGGCCAAGGCAATCTCAGGAAAGTTCAAAGTCGTTCGACTGGAGATCCCGGCGACAAAGAAGAGTCTACGCAGCATCATCTGCGGCAGACTTGAAGATTTCATGAGAAATGAAGAATTGTCTTTTCATTTTCCTCCCGATGACCAGGTAGACAGCAACAAGGACGATCTGTCCAAAATGATGGCGCAGTTCAACGAGAAGTATCCCAAGCTTGGCCTGCTCCTGGTTGTGGATGAGCTACTCGACTACCTCCGTTCAAGGAAACAGCACGATCTTATCCTCGACCTGGGTTTCTTGAGGGAGATCGGAGAGGTTTGCAGGCTGATCCGCTTTCGCTTCGTAGCTGGCTTGCAAGAAAGCCTATTCGACAATCCAAAGTTCCAGTTTGTGGCCGATAGCCTACGCCGGGTTAAAGATCGATTTGACCAGCTTCGAATCGTCCGACAAGACGTGGCATACGTCGTTTCTGAGCGACTCCTAACGAAGACCAACGAGCAGAAAGCAAGCATTAGAGAACACCTGTCAAAGTTCACGCCCCTTTACGGCGGCATGGCTGAACGGCTCGAAGAGTTTGTCCGGCTCTTTCCGGTCCACCCAACTTACCTGGAAGTGTTCGAGGCCCTATCCATTGCTGAGAAAAGGGAAGTCCTAAAGACATTGAGCATCGAAATCAAACGCACTCTCCACAGTGAGGTGCCCGATGATCAACCCGGTCTAATTAGCTACGATTCGTATTGGGATTTCCTGCAGGGCAACGCTGTGCTGCGGTCAGTTCCGGAAATTCGGGAAGTTATTGATGTGAGTAAGGTCGTTGGAAACCGAATTGGGCAGGCATTCACCCGCAAGGCATTGCAGCCCATGGCAGAACGTATCGTTCACGGTCTCTCCATTCAACGACTAACAACCGACGACATCCAGGCCAAGATCGGGCCAACTGCCGAAGAGCTTCAGAACGGTCTATGCCTGTTTGCACCCATCCCCGAGAAGACCAGCGATTTCCTTAGGACAACCGTCGAGGCGTGCCTCAAAGAAATTATCAAGACGATGAGCGGGCAGTTCATCACGCACAACACGGAGAACGATCAGTATTATCTCGATCTCCAGAAGACCATCGACCACGATGCCAAAATCCAGGACAAAGCTGAGACGCTGTCGGATTCGCAATTGGACCAATACTATTTTGACGCCCTAACACGTGTTTTGGAATGTGCTGACCAGACGTACGTTCAGGGCTATCAAATTTGGGAACATGAAATAGAGTGGAGAGAACACAAGATCACCCGTAGAGGTTATCTATTCTTTGGCGCACCGAATGAGCGATCCACGGCCCAGCCGCCGAGAGACTTCTACCTCTACTTTCTCCAACCTTTCGAACCTCCGCACTTCGAGGACAAGAAACTATCTGACGAGGTCTTTTTCAAACTGACTCACCTTGATAAGCAGTTCCAGGACGCACTTCGCTCGTACGCCGGTGCTCGTGAGATGGCCGTGTTGGCTGGCACTGCAACAAAGAAGGTCTATGAGGACAAAGCAGATGGCTTCCTGAAGACGCTGGTGACGTGGCTGCGGACCAACATGCTGACATCTTTCGATGTTATTCATCAAGGCGTCCCAAAGAAAATGGTCGAGTGGTTGAAGGGGCATCGAACAGGAAACGCCGCCGTGCGTGACCTCGTCGAGCTTACCGGGTCGCTGTGTTTAGCAAACGCATTTGAAGATCGTTATCCGGAATACCCAATTTTTTCGGTCAAGTTGTACACCAGCAACCTGAAGCAACCGACAGAGGATGTGATCCGCTGGCTCGCCGGTGGCGTGAAGAACAATTTGGCCACAGCCGTTCTCGATGGCCTGGAATTACTAGACGGCGAAAAGCTAAAACCGCATCAATCCCGGTATGCCAAGGTAGTGCTTGAAAAATTGGACGGCAAATTGCCCGGTCAGGTCGTCAATCGTAAGGAGCTGACTACCGTTAAGAACGACTTGGAACGAGAAAATCGTTATCAGCTTGAGCCGGAACTTCTGCTTATCGTCCTAGCCTCCCTCGTGCAGACTGGCAACATCACTGTCAGCCTAGCAGGCAGGAAACTCGATGCTGCCAGCCTGAGCGAAGCCCCGAAAATACCCCTCGATCAACTTCTTGAGTTCAAGCATGTGGAGAAGCCCAAGGGCTTGCCGCTTGCAGAGTTGGTAGCACTCTTTGAGTTGCTGGGCTTGGCTGAGGGCCTAATCCGAAACGAAAATACCCACGACGAAGCAGTCAAGCTGCTTCGAGTCCGAGCGAACGAACTCATCGAGAAGGTTGTCACCGTCGCCCAATACCACCAGACCGGATTGTCCTGTTGGGGTAGTGAACTGATCCCTGCCGAAGACCGTGAGCACCAGCGCCAAAAGCTCGACGACCTAAAGGCGTTTCTGGAAGCACTACAGGCTTTTAACACACCGGGCAAACTAAAGAATTTCTCGAAGAGCATTCTGGAAATTCAGGCCCAGGCCGACAACCTCGCACTCATCAAGCAACTCGAAGACTTGAACAGCCTGGTACAAGAACTAACGCCCCTGACGGGTTATCTTTCAACCGCCGCTGCAGTGCTGCCTCCGCAGGACTCTTGGCGAAGTCAGATGGATACGGTGCGTAACGAATGGCGGCAAAAGTTGATGGAGCCAGCAACCCGAAACGCCGCAGATTTCCGGCAGAAGATCCAGCGGGCTCTATCGAAGGCGAAGGATGATTACCGCACAGCGTACTTTAACCTTCACAAAAAGGCTCGACTCGGTGTCAACGAAGACGGCAAAAAGAAGGAGTTGATGAAAGACCCGAGACTGGAGAACCTAAAGAAGCTGGCCGGTGTCTCGCTGCTTCCGCACTCAAGCTTGACTGACCTCCAGAATCGTTTGGCAAAGCTCCAGCCCTGCTTCACGCTGGTTAAAGACGATCTGAATTCCTCACCGACATGTCTCCACTGCAACTTCCGACCCCAAGAAGAAGTCATCGGCGCTAGTGCGACAACGGTGCTCCAGCAAATTGACGATCAGCTTGAGAGCTTGCTGGACAATTGGCGCAACACTCTGCTGGAGAATCTGGACGATCCGACTGCTAAGAAAAGCATTAAGCTGCTCCCCGAAGAACAACGACAAGCGGTCAGCTCCTTTCTTAAGACAAAGTCATTTCCAGATAAAATCAGCAACGATCTAGTTCAAGGAATGCAGACGGCTCTGTCCGGTTTGATTGCAATCTCCATTCGGCCCCCTGAACTGCTCGACGCTTTAGGCGACAGCGGCGCTCCCTCCACCGTTGATCAACTCCAGTCCCGGTTCGAGAAATTCCTGGAAAAAATCACACAAGGCAAGGAACAGTCCAAAGTGCGTCTTCTTATCGAGCGGGGACAAAATCCCGGAGAGTCCTCGTGACGACGCACCTGTCCACCCGTTTGGTCTGGCACGACCGGGCGTGGGACGGACGCATCTGCGACCATCCGAGCAAAAACCCTTATTGCATGGTGCAGCAGCATATCCGTGATGATCGAGACGACGATAAGGAGGACAAGGCTGCAGGGATGCTGCTTGCCGATCTGAAAGGCTGGCAACCGCCTTGCTGCCGTGATCCAATTGCTTTCTCGCCTCGTGGATACACGATCTCACACAACGACCCACTAGAGTTTCGCCAGTTGCCTTCCGTGCGAGAGGAAATCCCAGCGTATTCGGTGTGCCCATCGCCATACCGCTGGCTTCGGGAGGAGAACTTCCGCAGCATTTGTGAGGATGAGAAGTTAGATATACGGGAATCTGACACAAGAAACAAAGAGCACGGTTGGGTCTTTGAACCCGATCGGCAGATCGAACTGCTTCGCAACTTTTGGGGGAAGCTGGAGAATAAAAAGTCGTTGCTCTTCTTCTACTGCAACCATGGCAATCCACTTGATGAGAGCCAAACTCGCATTCTTTTGGGGGTTAGTCGAATCTCGAATATTGGCTCTCAACAATTCTTTGGCAAAAAACTGCCCAAGTATCCCGACCAGTATCCGATCTGGTCTCGCTGCATTACGCACGACTTTCAAAACCAGGGTTTCCGGCTTCCATACCACGAGTATTTGAAAGCTGGTCACGATACGAAGAACATCCTGTGCCTCGTCCCGGAGGGGGCGACGTTGAATTTCTCCTTCGTCGCCGAACACGTTAGCGACGATTTGGCGGTCGGTGCACTGGAAAGACTGCTTCAATCTATTCAGGCAGTGATAGATGAAAGCAATGTCCCAGGTGAATGGGACCGCCATCGTCTCTGGCTGAACGGCATCCTTTCTGAGGTTTGGCAGAATCGTGGCCCGTTCCCTGGAACTGGAAGCGTGCTCCAATACCTCGGGTTTGAGTCCGGTACGGCATACCAGCGGGAAGTCCTGATGCCATTGCTCAACAAAGGAGAGCACGCTTGGGAGTTCGTTACAGCTATCTTGGATGGCCGTCGCAAGTGCGAGCAGCAGCGGTACGCCAAGGGATTCAAACAAGCCGCAGAACGCTGGACGGCGTACAAGAAACCCCGCCGAGATTTGCTTTCGCTATTGGTTCGGTCCGAGTTGACGCCGTCACAGGTCGAGCGAGTAGCCAACCCTGATATGCGTGCTGCTTGCGGAATTAGCGCCACCGACGAGCAGCTTCTCGCCAATCCGTACTTGTTCTCGGAGATGGACCAGGGTGACGGCGAGTCCGACTTGATCGCTTTGGAAACTGTAGACCGGGCGATGCGACCCGAGGGTGACGCCGCTCGATTCGTGGATAAGGCGGAGATTTGTGCCCAGGATGATCCCCGCAGGGTGCGTGCCGTAGCTGTTGCTGTCCTTAAAGGTGCTGCCGAGCAGGGCGACACGCTACTCCCATTCGCCGAAACCATCAACCGCATAATCAAACGCTTTCCCGAACGCCGCAGTTGTCGGCCTGACAAGGATTTGGTGCAAGGTCAAGCCAGCTTCTATCAGGAGGCGTTGGACTATCGAGTGGACGGGAAGCCTCCGACGATGGCACTGAAATGGCTCTCGGATTTTGAAAGTGATGTCACCAATCGACTCCTCCGGCGTACGAAAGCAAAGAACCAATCCCCGAAGGCAGGATGGAGTTGGGAGGAGTTACTGCTGGATGAGTTCGGCAAGAAGTCCGGCACGAAACTGCCTCCGGAGGTCGAAGAGAGAGCCAGGAACGAGAAAGCTGAGGCACTGGCCAAGCTCTACGAGAGCCGATTCAGTGTTCTTTGTGGGAGAGCGGGAACCGGCAAGACTTCGGTACTGAAGGTCTTCCTTAAAGGGATCGAGGAACTGGAGGGGAAGCGCCCAATTCTGCTCCTAGCGCCTACCGGCAAGGCTCGGGTTCGCCTGATGGATCGAACCAAACGGGATGACGGCAGCGTCCGAGATGCGTACACGATCCACCAGTTTTTGATGCACCACAAGTGGCTCAACCCAGGAAATTTCGCTTTGAAGCTCCAGGGTGGAGATCAACATGGCGCACCGACAGTCATCATCGACGAAGCCTCGATGATACCGATGGACTTGCTTGGCGTCCTCTTCCGGGCATTGGATTTGAACAAAGTGAATCGTCTGATCCTAGTGGGCGATCCCAATCAACTGCCTCCGATTGGTCCCGGTCGCCCGCTCGTGGACATCATTGCCTGGCTCGAAGCTGATGTTGAGCGAAAGAAATGCCTAGCTCGCCTAATGGAGCGAGCGAGGCACGAAGATCACAGAAGCCAAGCTCTTCTGCTCGCCGATGGCTACCTGAGAGACGACACTTCACCCGGCGACGACGACATGCTTTCTCGTGTCGCTCGTGAGGATGTGGGCGGCGACCTGGAAGTTCGCTACTGGCGAGACGGCGCTCAATTACAGGAACAGCTTGCCGCAGCGATGAGCAAGCACCTAAAGCTAACCGACGACAAGAAGACATACATTTCCTTCAACGCCAGCCTGGGATTTGCTGAGGACTCTAAGGCTAACAATCCCGTTTTGGCTGAGGCGTGGCAGATCCTTAGTCCGGTACGCAACCACCAGCACGGTACATCTGAGATCAATCGCCTTATTCAAGCTAAATACCGTGGAGGACTTCTCACGACGGCACGAAATTACTGGAGCCAGGTTCCAAAACCGTTCGGGGACGAGGAGATTATCTGGACCGATAAAGTGATGCAAGCCATCAACTGCCGGAAGACTTCCTATCCAAAGGGCGAGGGGCTGGACTATGTTGCCAATGGAGAGATCGGACTTGTCGTGCAGACATCCAAGGGAAACGGCAAACCAGACTCGATCAAAGTCCAGTTCTCAAGTCAACCGGCATCGTCCTACTACTACTCTCGCTCCCATGTCGAGGGACAACTGGAACTAGCGTACGCCCTAACTGTTCACAAGGCGCAGGGTAGCGATTTTGACATCGTATTCCTCATCCTTCCGAAAAGCGCAACCACGCTCTCGCGGGAGCTGCTTTATACCGGCCTAACTCGATTTCGAAAGAAGATGGTGTTGTTATTGGAGAGAGACACCACTGTTCTCGAAAAGCTCCGCAGCCCACAGTCCTCAGACACACTCCTGCGGAATACAAATATGTTCGTCGTCGCCGTACGGCCCGAATCCGTTGACCGCTACTACGCCGCACATTTGATCCATCGCACCCGCTCCTCTCCGCAATATCCACAAGGAATTTTGGTCCGTTCAAAATCTGAAGTGATTGTCGCCGATATTTTGACGAGCCTCGGCGTCAGTTTTGATTACGAGCAGAAGCTCGCATCCAAGGATGATCCGAACGATTTCAGGCTCCCAGACTTCACGGTGAGCTACGAGGGAGACACGTTTTACTGGGAGCACTTGGGGATGCTTTCGGTGCCGTCGTACCGGGAAGAGTGGGAAAGAAAGCGGCAGTGGTACCAAGACAATGGTTATCTCGACCGGGTCATCACTTCCGAAGATGGTCTTGATGGCAGCATTGATGCCGTCGAGATCGAGCGAATTGCACGCAAGCGGATTCTGCTAGAGGGATAAGAGTATGGCGAAGAAATTACTGAACCAGCAAAAAGAACGTTTATTCGAGGAAAAACTAGTTCCGGCCAAGCCGGGATCGGACAAGCTGTTCGAACTCCTTTACGGGGCCGAAGAGTCAAAGCCCGTAGAATGCTTGGGGTTGAGTTTCGCCAATGATGAGGCACGGCGGGCGTACTTCATTGAGAAGTTGCGAGAGAAGCTACAGGACCCGGGTTTTCGCAAGATTCCGGGATTTCCAGTCGGAGATGACAAAGACATTCTAGTTTTGTCTGACCCGCCTTACTACACAGCCTGCCCCAACCCTTTTCTTTCGGAATTCTTAGAACAGCACGGCTCCAAATACACGTCCTCCGATGGATACCACAAGGAGCCATTCGCAAGCGATGTTAGTGAAGGCAAGAATGATCCTCTTTATACGGCGCACGCCTACCATACAAAGGTTCCTCACAAGGCAATCATGCGATACCTTCTCCACTACACGAAACCTGGTGACATCGTCTTTGATGGATTTTGCGGTACTGGAATGACGGGAATAGCCGCACGACTTTGCGGAGAATCACGGGAAGTCGTCTCGTTGGGATATCGAGTAAGCGAGAAAGGTGTGATCTACGAGGACTTTGCAGACAACGGAGCAAAGCGACAATCTATCAAGATTTCCGAGCTTGGGACACGCCGAGCAATTCTTAACGATATTTCGCCTCTGGCGACCTTTATAGCCGCTAATTACAACATTCCTTTCGATGTCCAGTCATTCAATGAAGAAGCCACTCGCATTCTGAAGGAAGTCGAAGCTGACTGCGGCTGGATGTATGAAACTCTCCACAAAGACGGCAAGAGAAAAGGAAGGATCAATTTCACTGTCTGGAGTGATGTCTTCACGTGCTCCGAGTGTTCCAAGCAAATCGTTTTTGTTGAAGAAGCCTTGAACACCAGAACCGGAGCCGTCAGAGAATCTTTTCCCTGCCCACACTGCGGCACGGACTCCACAAAAGCCGGGCTAGCCTTGGTGTATGAGACGCAGGTAGACGGTGCTACGGGGAAGGCGATAGCTCTGCCAAAGAGAGTGCCAGTTCTTATCAATTATCGTCTCGGAAAAGAAACCTTTGAGAAGAAACCTGACAACAACGACATTGAAGTTCTAAAGCGCATAGCAGCACTGCCGCTGCCAAAAGAAGTTCCGACTCTAGAGTTGCCGGATATGCAAATGCGCCGAGTTGGGCGGATGCAGCCTGCAGCGATTACAAATATCCACCACTTCTTCCTACCCCGTGCAACTCACGCCCTAGCGAGCCTATGGAAACACGCTGAGTCCACCCAGGATGACCGGCTTAGAAACATGCTCCTTTTCTTTGTTGAGCAGGCGATTTGGGGTATGTCCGTCCTCGCACGATACGTTCCGACACATTACTCGCAGGTGAACCAGTACTTATCGGGTGTATTCTACGTTGCCTCTCAGATTGTCGATCCATCTCCTTGGTACATTCTGGACGGGAAATTGAAGCGGCTCACAAAGGCTTTTGGCTCACATGCTCGGGGTGGACAAACAATAATTACGACGCAGGATCTGGCCTTCGTTGAAATCCCGGAAAACTCTATAGACTACGTTTTTACAGATCCTCCCTTTGGCGAAAATATCTACTACTCAGATTTGAATATCCTCGTTGAATCCTGGCACAGGGTTCGCACTGCGCCGGAACGAGAAGCTATCGTCGATCGGGTGAAAGAAAAGACGCTCCTCGATTACCAACGCATGATGCAGGATTGCTTCACCAACTATTACCGCGTCCTAAAGCCTGGGAGGTGGATCACTGTAGAGTTCCATAATTCTCGGAATAGTGTGTGGAACGCAATTCAAGAGGCTCTGCAACACGCCGGATTCGTGGTAGCGGATGTCCGGACGCTGGATAAAAAGCAGGGTTCATTTCAGCAGGTGGTTAGCGGCAATACCGTCAAGCAGGATTTGATCATCTCGGCATATAAGCCAAACGGCGGGTTGGAGGCCCGGTTCAAGAAGAAAGCAGGAACTGAGGATGGAGCTTGGGAATTCGTTTCGACACATCTCAAGCAGCTCCCAATCTTTGTTTTGAAGTCTGGACAGAGTGAAACAATAGCTGAACGGCAAGGCTACGTGCTCTATGACCGAATGGTTGCGTTTCATGTGCAACGTGGGTATTCGGTCCCTCTGTCAACAGCGGAATTCCATGCTGGATTGCGTCAGAGATTTCCTGGGCGTGATGGAATGTATTTCTTGTCAGACCAAGTAACCGAATACGATCGGCGGCGACTTGAAGTTAAGCATGTCGAACAGTACGAACTATTCGTAAGCGATGAGAAGAGCGCAATCCAGTGGGTGAGGCGTCAACTATCGGGAGAACCGATGGCGTATAAGGATCTTCAGCCGCTTTATATGAAAGAGGCTCAGCGGGTATGGGAGAAGCATGAGCAGCCACTGGAGCTTCGGACAATTCTCGAACAGAACTTCGTCGAGGCAAAAGATGGAAAGTGGGATGTTCCCGATGCAAAGAAAGAAGGCGACCTTGAGCAAATCCGACACCGAGCGTTGATGAAGGAATTTCAGCAGTACTTTGACGCCAAGGGCAAGCTCAAGGTGGTCCGGACGGAGGCACTACGAGCCGGTTTCAAGGAGTCATGGCAAAAACAGGACTATCGAACCATCGTGGAGATGGCAAAGCGAGTTCCGGAAGCTGTGATTGAGGAAGACCAAGCTCTCTTGATGTATTACGACAACGCCCTCCTGCGGACGAGCGACTAATCGGAAGGCGAATGTTTTGTAGGAATTTATCTGTGGGGGGAGCTCTCGACAGCATGTCTTTCTCTCAATTCATCGAAAAGCAGACCATGACGTCGGCGGAACTGCCCCTCGTACATACGACTGAGTACGTTCACTTCCCTTCGATCCAAAAGAATCACACCCTAGCAGCGAGTGCTTGCAGCGTGTTCAACGAGCCGCTGCTCTACCTTTTCTATGGAAGGCCCTCCTATCGAGTTCCTGGAAAAACTGCTCCAACCAAAGATGTTGGGTTATATCCAATATGCTTCGTATTCAAGCCGGGGACGGTTTGGAAGAAGGCGAAGAGGCTCTACCCGTTTGACACAGGCGCTTCTCAATACGGTCTGTACGAACCCGCAATAAAAAGAACGGAGGCACTCACCAAATACTCGATTGCAGCAGTAATCGAGAGTGCTAGGAAGATCAGCAAGTGCTTCTTCGACACTGACGAGAGGTATCTCTCGAACGATCCCATAACTGGTCTGGTTTTCCCACCCACTGAGGATGAAGCGGAAGCGTACTATAACCTCATTACCGGGGGCGGAGACCCCGATTGCGACGATCGATGTTCCGCCGTCGAAATCCAAATCGCCGAAGATCTCGATGTTCGGGCAAACATTATGGCGGTTGCATTGCCAACCTGCTTTCTGGACGACCCTGCATTGCTGGATGCAGTCGTAAATCAGTGGCATGCCGTACCACTCACATACGATGCGGACAAGGGGATGCGGCCTCTTGAATTCCACGGCACGATCCGACATCTCGTTCGGCAGTATTACCGCTTATCAGGTGTACTGTGAAAGGTCCTTCCCAACTCCCTCTCGCCGGATTTGTAAATCCGAGCGAGCGTTTGCCTGCGTTCCTGGTCCCGGTGTTTGGGAAACCGAACGACCTTTGGATTCAGGACAGTGAGGGGAACGGACGATTGTTTCAATTCTCGCCCTATACATCATCGTCTGAAAATGTCATCCCAGCAGGGAGTCACAAGCTATCGGCGAAGGTCGGGGACTCTCTGCTTTATGCCTTTCAGTTTCCAAACAAAGCGATTGAAGTGGGTGCGAAATCTCAAATACAGCAACTCCTTACGCACCAACTTGACGAACTCCGAGAGTTCCCATTCTTGGCAATCGACGTTTTGAAGTTCATTGAGAAGTCTGATTCCTTGCCTGCAGCGATTCTAAGCGCCAAAGAGAGACTTGCCCTGGCTGATCCCGGAATCGCTAGACAATGGGCGCTTCTTATGAACTCGCATCCGTTTGGGGTGGGAAGCTGGGCATTTAGCAACGAACACCAGGAGTCGGTGCGCATTGTGGACGTGGAGACGATCTGGAATCGAATGGTTTATCAGGTGTGGGTTCCTGGCAAGGGAGCAGTGGAACGCCTCTCTGCCGAATCGCTCGACCCAAATCGGCCATTTCAAGCAAGAGGACTCGATCGCATCAAGTATGGTGTAGCGGCGGCTCGCATTGCCGATGCCCTGACTCAAGACTTGCTCTTGGCCCCCCTTCAAGCAGGCGTCATCCCTTTGCCGCACCAACTCTACGCACTCACCCGTGCAGTGAAAGGAGACCAGATTCGTTACTTATTGGCGGACGAAGTCGGCTTAGGCAAGACGGTCGAAGCGGGACTCATCTTTCGTGAGTTGAAGCTCCGTGGTCTAGCCAAGAGAGTACTGGTCGTTGCACCCAAGGGTCTGGTGACGCAATGGGTTCAGGAGATGCAGATTCATTTTGGCGAAGAATTCCAGCTTCTTACTCCGAGCGAGTTCTCGATCTGGCGCAATCTGGCTGGATCAGAAAATATTTGGCGACGATTCAATCAAGTAGTGTGCTCCGTCGATTCGATCAAGCCGGTTGAGAAGCGGCGAGGATGGCCAAAAGACAAACTGGAAACATACAATCAGGAACGGCTCGGGGATCTCATCGATGCCGGGTGGGATCTCATTATCTGCGACGAAGCTCACCGTCTTGGCGGCAGTACCGAGCAAGTCGCTCGGTATCGCCTGGGCAAGACGCTGGCAGAAGCCGCCCCTTACCTCTTGCTGCTTACGGCCACACCCCACCAGGGCAAGACCGACAACTTCCAGCGGATCATGGCGCTGCTGGATGCCGAGGAGTTCAATACCGCCGGAGGAATTCGCCGTGACAAGGTCGTTCCCTTTGTGATTCGAACAGAAAAGCGGCAGGCCATCAACGAGCGGGGCGATCCTCTCTTCTTGCCTCGCCTGACAAAGCTCATCACCGTCCATTGGGAAGAGAGGCACGAACTTCAGAAACGCCTCTACCACTCGGTTACAGAATATGTGCGTTGGGGATACGACCAAGCGATACGACAGAACCGCCAATACCTCGGCTTCCTGATGATCTTGATGCAGCGGCTGGTCACCAGCAGCACACGAGCGATTGCGTCGGCTTTGGAGCGGCGCTTGGAAGCATTGAATGCCACGGACTCTGCGACGATTGATGATGGGCCACCAGAAAACAGTGTCGAAGAGCAAGAAAGCCAGGAACGCTTGGACGAACTTTTCACACTCCGGCTGGCGGGATTGGAGAACGAGAAGGAACAAGTCCGGTTGCTACTCGATCTGTCTGAACGTTGCCGAGCGCAAGGCCCAGATGCACGGGCTGAGACGCTGCTCGATCTCCTCTATGAGAACCAGCGCCAGGAGAACAACCCAGAACTGAAGTATCTGATCTTCACCGAATTCGTGCCGACTCAAAACATGTTGCGGGATTTCCTTGAGCAGCATGGCTTTTCGGTTGTTTGCCTCAACGGGTCGATGGACCTGGAGCGGCGGCGTCGAGTTCAGCGTGAATTTGCAGAGAAAACACGAATTCTGGTATCGACCGACGCTGGCGGCGAGGGACTGAACCTCCAATTTGCCCACGTCGTCATCAACTATGATCTGCCATGGAATCCAATGAAGATTGAGCAGCGAATAGGGCGTGTGGACCGCATCGGACAAAAGTTCCCCGTAAGGGCATTCAACCTGATCTTCGATGAAAGTGTGGAACTCCGGGTTCGGGAGGTTCTCGAACAAAAGCTGTCAACTATCTTGCATGAGTTCGGCGTGGACAAGACCGAGGACGTTTTGGATTCGGCTGAGAGCGGAGCGATTTTCGAGAAGCTGTACGCTCAGGCGGTGCTGAATCCCGGCGACATCGAAAAGAATGTCGAACGGCTGATTCAGGAAGTCCGGGCGCAGGCTCGACAGGAAGTCGCTGGCAGGTCGTACTACAGCAAGACTGTCCTTGATCCGACGCTGGCCCAGCAGTTGAGCAGTCACCCATTGCCGTTTTGGGTCGAGCGGATGACAACGGCATATCTCGGTTGCGAGGGCGGGAAAGTCCAGCGGAACTTGTTCGGCTACAACCTAGAATGGCCGGATGGGAGCAGGATGGAACGGGTTTCGTTCCATAGCAGGGAAGCCCAGGACCGAGGCCTACAGCATATCAGCCTAGAAGACGACAGAATTCGAGGGCTTGTCCACCAGTTGCCCCGAGTGGTCGTCACGGAGCCCATTCCGATCGTACGGCTCAAGAGCTTACCGGGAGAAGTGGTCGGTCATTGGTCATTATGGCGGATCTCGCTCGACCACAAATCGTTGAGAGATGTGAGGATCATTCCCATCTTCCATCATGATGATGGCCGCATTTTGCTGCCCACGGCACGGCACATTTGGGATTCTCTGCTCGAAGATAAGCCCGAGGTAGAACAAATGGGAACGAAGCCGGGCGCTCAGGTTCAAGCTGTATTTGGGCGTCTGCGATCCGAGGCGGAACGACTTGGAGTAGACGCTTTCAATGAGCTATATGCCCGGCACCAGCAGCAATTGAAGCGAGAAAATGAGAAGGGGCACTATGCCTTTCGGGTTCGTCGAGAAGCCTTGAACCGGATCGGCTTGCTCGAAGTCCGCCAGCATCGATTGAAAAAGTTGGACGAAGAGCAGAAGGCTTGGGCTGACGAACTTCGAAAGCGTGAGCAAGTGTTACCCGAACTCCAGCCTGTCATTCTCTTGCGGGTGGAGGTGGCGAATGGCTGATTGGCGAGACGGTATTCTGAAACACTTCCAGCCCAGGATTTCCCGTCTAACTCTCGTCGCCGACCCGGATGGACTGCTCACAGAGGAGGGTATGCTCTCGGCGATTCGTGAACGAGGTTTCGACCTGATCTCGTTCGATGACTCGATAACCTTCCGCTTCGCCTACGAATCGCAGTATCGCAGCGTGTGGGACCACGGGCGGAAGACAGATTTAGTGGTGGTCTTGCGTTCCGCAGAACAACAGTTAGGCAAGTTGCCGTTCGATCTCCTCCAGGCGGGACGGCAGCTAACCTTTGCGTTGCATCAGTTATTTCCAAAGCTGAATTACCCGGTGCTGTATGAGCTTGATCGCACCTACCTCGACGCTGTTGCGGAGTCCTACGAAGCGCATGACGGCGATCAGTTGACCGAGCGGGAAACCAAAGAGTTCGTGTTGATGCACTGCTTCGGCATTGTTCTAAAGCTGATCAAGACCCCTGTTGACTTGTTGAAGGTTCTGTTGTCCTTGCATGCTCGAAAGATTCGTTTGCCTGACTTCCTCAACCAATACGTCTTGGAAAATCTGGCGAGAGACTCGACGTTTGCGACGTGGCCACTGGCCGAAATTCTGCCGAGCCGAGAAAAATGTCTACGGTTTCTCCAGACTGAATGGGACATCTATCTTAATTCTCTGAGTGACGGTGGAAAGGAGAGCCGTGTCCCCTTCCATCATGAGGACATCCGAGCCTACATCGACACGTTCTTCCTAGATGGCTCGCTGCAGCCTGTCGAAAGAAACGATGTTGCCGACATTCCTTCATGGGTAAGAGCAGGTGTGATCCAAGATCCCAGGGCCGATTCAGTTCGCCGTTTTCGTGCGCTTAGGCAGAAATTTCAATCTGAAATACCCATGCCCGATGCTCTGCACAGGGAGTGGCAGCAAGCGGTCCAACGTTGGGCGGAATTAGTGGTTCTGCGCTGGCAGTGGGACGAAGCTCTGGATAACGCCGACAAGACGGCTTGGGCAACCTTGCAGTCAAAGGTGGAAGAAGCATTCGGGTTGTGGATGCTAGAACGGTACGGGTCGCTGCATAATCTGCCCTACCACCAGCAGCCAGTCATGGTTCATCAAATTCCCCAATTTCTGGCCGTCGAACGAACACGAAAAAAGCTTGCAAAGATCGCACTTCTCGTACTGGACGGGCTTGCCTTCGATCAATGGCTTTTACTGCGCAAAGGGCTCGAAGCAAGCGATCCTGCTTGGCGCTTTCAGGACTCGACTGCTTTCGCTTGGGTTCCGACCCTCACTTCCGTCACCCGTCAGTCAATCTTCGCCGGGGAACCGCCGCTTTTCTTTCCTGAATCCATCGAAACAACCTCCAAAGAGTTGGCACACTGGCAACGCTTTTGGGAAGACCACGGGGTTCAGCGGTCGGGCATCGAACTAGTGACGAACCTTGACTGCCCAGCGGATGCCAGATTGGAGAGGGCCCTAGCGAGCCCTCGGCTGTCCGTCCTGGGCTTGGTATGGAACAAAATAGATGACATCATGCATGGAATGCAGATGCAGACAGCAGGAATGCACAGCCAGGTACGCCTGTGGAGTTCACAAGGCCATCTGCAGCAGTTGCTTAGCCGTCTCCAACAGGAAGGGTTCGCCGTCTACCTGACCGCCGACCACGGCAACGTGACGGCTACCGGCATTGGGAATCCAAGAGAGGGTGTATTAGTTGAGACTAGAGGCAAACGAGCCAGAGTCTATGATCGCTCTGAATTTCGTGAGGAAGTCCTGGCCAAGTTTCCTGAGTCGATCCGCTGGCCGGATCATGGGTTGCCTCCTGCTCGATACGTGCTTCTGGCGGGCGATCTCAAGGCTTTCACAAATCAAGGCGACGAAGTCGTGGCACACGGAGGGATCGCACTGGAAGAGGTGATGGTCCCGTTTGTTGCAGTTAGTAGAGAGGAACATTGAGATCAGTCGTCGGAATCTCGCAGAGGATCAAACGAGCCTGGCTCGATACCACGTTGGATCATCTCGCCCAGACGACCGACAAGACGGAGTTGCGCCAATTCCTGGATAAGCAGTTGCGGAAAGAACTTCCGGGTATAGAGTCGAGAGCCAAAGCATCCGGGATCATCCTTCGTATCTGGAGTGGCATTCCCCCGCAGCATCTCGTGCTTCGGGACATAGGAGTTAGGCTTCTCTCTCGCATTTCCGGAAAGGAACGTATTTGGCTGCATTGGGGGATGACCGCTCTGGCGTACCCTTTCTTCCGGGACATCGCTGAGGTCATCGGTCGTTTGCTGGTACTGCAGGACGACTTCACGACGGCCCAGGTTCAAGACCGCATTTTGACGACGTGGGGGGATCGAGCGACCAGCAGGGAAGCCACACAGAAGCTCGTTACTAGCTTGGTGGATTGGGAAGTCCTCCGATCGACACCTAAGAGGGGGCGTTTCTTGTTGTCCAGGAAGATCACAACCGATGTGCATGATTTAGAGCTTTGGCTGTTGGAGGCGCTGCTGGAGGCGAAAGCCGCTAACGAGATCGAGGTTCAGCATTTGCTGCGTTTGCCGGAATCGTTTCCCTTTACATTCAGAACTAACGTTGCCGATCTTCGGAGCTATGAGGGATTCGATATTCATCGCCAAGGTCTGAATGTAGACATGGTTGCGATCCACAAATCCAACGAGCGGCACCTTCCAAAGCGAGCGACAGGGCCTAAGACCGCAAAAGCCGCTGCAGGAGTCCAGCTCCACATCTTCAGTTAACATGCAATCCAACATTCAGCATCCTCCGTCCGCATTAAACCCTGCGCTTAAGAACTTCGAGGAGCCTTACCATTCCCAATGTGTCCTGCCCACAGTAGTCCAGCAACGCCTGCTGCTTTCGCTGGCGCTCGGCTTCTTCACAATCACTGCCAATAAGCGACTCCCAAGCGATTCCGGCGGTAAGCCCGTCTGCCACTTCCATGCCATCGTAGGTCATCTCCGGCACAAGCGCGGGCAGCACGGATTTCAGACTGTACGATCCGGCGAACGCGGGATGGTACACGTGGTCGCGGATAACTGGTAGCAAGTCCCAGAGCCGCCGTTGAATTTTCTCGATCCGCCCGGCGAACTCCGGCTGCCACGACGCAAGGTCCGAGAGCCGCTGAGATTCGAATTGCTGGTGGTACACAATGATGCTGCCGCGATCGCCGAGCGCATTGCACAGCGTCGAGATGAACGCTGGGCGAGGATCGCTCTTATCAGCCGCTAAAAATTCGAAGTGCTCGGGCGCTGCGCCCTGCTCTCGCTGGACGTGTGCGCTCCATTGGAAAGGAATTTGATCGTACGGTCGCATCCCGGCAAAACGAGGGATTGTCGGGTTTACTGTCTCGAAGTCGATAAAGCTGATCGGATACTTCAGCTTGCTCAACTCTTCTATGATTTCCGGGCCGCTGTACCACGGCTTTCGCAGTTGCACGCTCGTGCACGCACGACGGAGCCTTTCCGTGAGCGGATAGTTCTCAGGAATCTGGTGAATGGATTGGATGCCGAGGGCAACAAGCTTTGCGACCGTGGCCGCGTGAATTCTGGGGAGGCGCAAAATGTGATCGTGAGGCAGCGGAGGATTGCAATGATCAAAAAACTCGCAAGTGAATGGATCGCTGCACTGCCGTCCAGCAGGAATGTTGGGAGCCTCAGGCACTGCGAGGACTCGAAATTCTGAGCGAAGTTGAATCGTAAGCTCGGGCTGCAATCTCTCAACTTGCCGGGTCAGGTTCCTGATCTTGAAGAAACGGTGTACGTCGATGGGGCCGCCCTCGTGAACGTACTCTCGATTCACATGCGCCAAACACGATGCCGCGAGATCGACTCCCGAGCGCGTCACCACCCGGTGCTGGATCGCAATGTCTTCGAAATGATGATCCTTAACCTCGGTTGTGGATTTAACTTCGATCAATCGCCAGCGCCCGTCCCTGCGACGATGGAGCACATCAACGCGCACGAGAACACCGCCGTGCTCGAACGCACCTTCGAAGATCGCTGGAACTTCCTGGTTCGCGACTAACTCCCGCGTGGCACGGATCGCTTTGTCCAGCCCGCCCTCGCTGCTAACCGCGACTCCACCGGGAAACAGTTTGCGTGCGAGCATGCCGACTTCACGCCCCTGCTCAATGATCGCCTCTGCCGCAGCATCCGGCTCGGCAGCCAGTTCCGGCTCGTGTACCTGCAAGTAGAGCCGCTTGAGGCATTGGCAGCCTGCGACAAACCTCGATTTGCTGAGTTTGGTGGTCACCGCAGCGTTTCCTCTTGCATCACCTTCACAATGTCTCGGAATTCCGCTCACGCGTCGGCGCGAGAGCTTTTCCCGGCGAGCAGCGTCTTCCGGTACTCGCAGTACATCAGGTTGCTGCGCCGGGAGCGGTCTGCGCCGACGAACAGCAGCCAGAGGCGCTTGTCCGCGACGTACTGCGCCTCCATCGAGTCGAACCATTCGCAGAGGTTGTCGGGGATTCCCTGCTGCGCCTTGGCGATGCGGTCGATCTTCTCGAACCTCTTCGCCGCCCGGACGTACTCGTCGCAAGCCTCGGCGAACTCCGCCTCCGCGAGGGTCTCCCCGGTCGCCAGCGGCTTGACCTCGGCGGTGCCGTCAGGCTTGATCGTCGTCTCGATGATCTCGTCGAACATCTCCATGTCGCTCCTCCTCGAACCGTCGCTC